>Ga0209208_10001650_pt1 | contig 31666 bp, 23 predicted proteins | sample S1TSphfallax_3_FD_187694 | JGI IMG/M metagenome (GOLD analysis project Ga0209208, IMG submission 187694) | Host-associated microbial communities from peat moss isolated from Minnesota, USA - S1T2_Fd - Sphagnum fallax MG (SPAdes) (version 2) | ecosystem: Host-associated > Plants > Peat moss >...
CCATCTTCGCACCGGGATTCTCGACCTGACGCAAGGCGAATCGGGGACGCGCGGCAGCGCAGCGGAACGCGCCGCCGAAGCTGAGGCAGCCGCGCAAATTCTGGGCGTTACCCACCGCCGGGCGCTCGATCTGCCCGACGGAGCCGTGGCGAATACGCTGGAAAATCGCCTCAAAATCGCAAAAGTCCTGCGCGAACTGCGCCCGAGGGTCGTAATTCTCCCGTATTGGGAGGCGCGTCACCCGGACCACGCCACCTGCTCGACGCTTGGCTACGAAGCGTGCTTTCTGGCTGGACTGTCGCGGCTTACCGGCGCGGGCGTTGAGGCGCTGGCACCGCATCGCCCCTTCAAGATCGTCTACGCCTCGCTCTATGCCGACGTCCGCCCCAGCTTTATCGTGGACATTACACCCTTTATCGAGCGGCGCCACGCCGCGCTCATGGCTTACCAGTCCCAATACGCCAACCAGCCGCAGGGCGGGGGATTGTTTGTGCCTGAGGAAGAGATTCGCGAGCGCACCTTCGCCGAAGCCCGCCACTACGGCCTGCTCGCCGGCGTCCGCTACGGCGAACCCTTCGTCCAGCGCGAAGTCGGACTTGTGGACGACCTGACGCTGATTCCCGTCCAGTCCATCTGATGCGCTTCTCTATAAGTGCAGCTTATTGAAGTCTAAAATAAAATAACTTTGCGTAATGGCATCCCAGAATTCGACAATCGTTCCAGGAGGACGCATGACCCAAACCTGGAACGCAATCGCCTACGCGGAAACCGGCTCTTTCGTACCCACCCTCGGCGCAGGCGTCCTCGAATGGCTTGCGCCTCAACCCGGCGAACGCATCCTCGACCTCGGCTGCGGCGACGGTCAACTCACCGCCAAGATTGCCGCTTGCGGCGCGGAAGTCGTCGGCGCGGACGCATCCGCAGCCATGATCGCCAGCGCCAAGGCCAAAGGCCTCGACGCGCGCCTGCTCAGCGCCGAATCGCTGCCGTTCCTTGCCGAATTCGATGCCGTCTTTTCAAACGCCGCCCTGCACTGGGTGCGCGACCAGGAAGCGATGCTGGCCGGGGTCCATCGCGCGCTTAAGCCAGGAGGCCGATTCGTCGCCGAGATGGGCGGCTACGGCAACATCGCCGCCATTCGCGTCGCGCTCATGGCAATCCTGGAAAAGCATGGGTTTGCGGGCCGCGAAGACGGGGTCAACTACTATCCAACGCCGCAGGCGTATGCCGCGCGCCTCAAACGCCACGGCTTCGCCGTCCGGGAGATTCAGCTCATTCCCCGGCCCACGCCAGTTCCCGCCGGAATGGCCGCCTGGCTGACGACGTTTCGCGGCGGCGTCCTGGAATCGCTGCCCGAAGGGCTGCGTCCAGTCGTCGTCGAAGAAACCGTCGCGCTGCTCAAGCCGGTGCTCTGCGACGAACAGGGCAACTGGATCGCCGACTACGTTCGCCTGCGGTTCATCGCCGTCGCCTGAGCATGCGCCGCTCTTACGACGCGGTTTTCTGTCCAAAGACGGAGAATCCCCAACGCAACTCAGCCTGCTGGAAAAGGTAGACCGTGAGCACCACGAGAATCGGCTCCAGAGGATTGCGAAACCGGGACCCAGCCGTCACGAAATAATAGACAACCGGCAGCAGCAGAATCGCGCAGGCAAAAACTCCGGCGGCGGGCAGCCGCCTGCGCAGCGCGAGCGCCAAGCCGAGCAGTCCTGTAATCGAGCCAAAGCAGTACGCCGAGCCACGAACGAACTCGGCCGCCTGAGCCTTCCAGGAGTCACCGGTCGCGTGGGGCACGCCGCACCAGAACATATAGAAGCGCAGCGCCGTCAAACGCCAAATATGGCCAGGGTAACGCCGCGCAAACTCCTTGGCTAAACGGCCTCGCATCCGCACATAGGCCAACTCGCCCATCCGGGCATACCGTTGGTGCTCCGGGGCCTGTTCCGTTGTCGGCACCGTCGCTCCCCAGGGAAACCCGTTGGCGTCGGGAGACCAGGCCATTGCCAGCTCCGCTCCCAGATTGTCCCGCGTCGGGATAAACGCATGAAACGCGAGTTCGTTGCGCACGATCCACGGCAGCGCCACCACCGCGCACACCGCGGAGGAAAGGAGAGCGAGACCCGCGCCGCGAACCCAATCCTTACGCCCGGGATTCGCCAGCAGAATCCAGACTCCCTCGACCGGAGCCATCAGCAGCAGCGTCGGATTGGTCATCGCAATGGCGCCCCACAGCAGCCCAAACCACGCCCAGTCGCGCACACGCTGCGTTCGGGGCAATTCCGCACCCAGACCGCGCATCCGCATTCCCAGAACCAGCACCGCCGCAAAGAGCATCGTCGAGAGCGACATCTCCCAGATCCACTTCACGGCGTATTGAAGGATGCCAGGGTAAAGCGCCCAGATCCATCCCGCCCACAACGCGTTGCGCCGACCCGCCGTCCGCGCGCCCATTTCGTAGACCAGCGAAGCGGTAATCGCCTGAAAGACGCAGTTCAGCGCCAGGATCACCCAGGCCGATAGGTTCGTATAAATTCCGAAGAGCTTGAAAATCCCGGCCAGCAGCAGGGTAAACCCCGGCACCATCCACGCCGTCGGACCCGTGTTCCCGCCAAACGGCGAGCTGTACCCGTGGCCGGCCGCCAGCGAAGCCGCGACCCGGCCCGTCTCCCATCCAAACTCGAAGTGATGGTTGGCCGGAGGCGTCCGGTAGGTGTGCGCCAGCGTCAGATAGACCAGCCGTATACCGAGAGCGGCCCAAAACAGCGCTCTTGGTGCGCGAAAATCCTTCCCGGCCGCATCCCCGCTCATGAAATCCACTTTAGCAGCCGCAGAATCCCCATTTCCGCCGCTCGCGAGTGCGCCGAAACATCCTTCCGCGCCAGTATCTCGTCGCGATTGTCCGCGTAATACCGGTACGCCCGCGAAAGCATCTCGCTGTTGGTCACCGTGGGCCGCCAGCCGAGCGCCGCGCGAATCTTCGCGGTGTCGAAGGCAAAATCCTCCGCAATCATCCGGTAGTGGTACGGCCCCAGCGGCGAAACTCCCAGCGCGTGACCCAGCCGCATCGCCGCCAACGCCGGCGCTTTCGGCAAAGATCGCACCCGCGAACGGCTGCCGCCCTCCTGAATCACCGCCTCGTAACACTCCCGCAGCGTAGGTACATTGTCGCTGCCGACATGGAAGGTGGCCGAACCCTGGTATTCGAGCGCAAGCAGACAAGCATCCGCCAGATCGCCCGCGTAGATGAACTGATACCGGTTCGCTCCCGAACCCACCACCCAGACGGTCTTGTTTTCGTGGATGAACTCAAAGAGGATAGCCAGCAATCCCAGCCGGCCGCTATCGAGGATGGTCGGGCAGCGGATCGTCACAATCTGCAGCCCGTTTTCAAATTGCGTCAGCAGCCGCTCCGAAGCCAGCTTCGACTCGCCATAGACCTCCGCCGGCGAAGGCGGATCGTCCTCCCGCACCGGTCGTCCCAGATTGCTGCTCCACAGGCAGTTCGTCGAAGTAAAAACCAGCTTTTTCACCCCCGCCTGCTTGGCGCAGGCGGCGATTACGCCGGTTCCGTCCACATTGCTGGTCCACAGCAGCTCACGATCCATCTTGCCGTGCGCCAGCATGGCCGCGATGTGGTATACGGCGTCGAAGCGATTCTCGGCGAAGAGCTGCCGCATTGCGGCTTGGTCGCGAATATCCGCCTGCAGGTTGGTCAGCGCCGGATGGCTCAGGGCGTCCGGGACCAGGTCCACGCTGACCACCTCGTTGCCCCGGTCAAGCAGCCGGCGCTTCAGAATGCCGCCGAAGAAGCCAGCCCCGCCGGTGATCAGATACTTCGAAGCTGGCACTCTCTTGCAATCTCCTGAAGCGCGGACAGGTGCGAGTCCGCTCAATCCTCCCATCATAAATTGGCGGGCCGCTTCGACCCGAAGACGGAAAATCCCCAGCGCAACTCCGCCTGCTGAAAGAGATACACCCCGAGGATGCCGATCATCGGCTCCAGCGGATGCCGGAAGCGCGCCGCGGCTGAAATGACGTAGTACGCGATCGGATAGAGCAAGAACGCGGCCGCGAGCAACCCCGCCGCCGGACGGCGTCGCTTGAGCGCCAACGCGAGTCCCAAAATTCCGACGCAGGAGGTGCCTGCCGTGTTCACCTCGCGCAAGAGATTGCCAACCAGCTTGTCCGACGCGCCCGGAATCCCGGCCCAGTAGAAGTAAACGCGTGTCAGGCACAGGCGCAGAAAGCGCGGAATATCCTTCCGGATGAGAGCCTCGGCCAGTTGGCCGCGCCAGCGCGTATACGCAATCTCGCCCATCGTGTCATACAGCTTGAACTGGGTCAGGTCCACGTTGGGGTGCTCGTATTCCATGATGATCCCGGCAGCGCCCGGTCCGTTGGCCAGGTAAAGCTCCGCGCCGAAGTTCGAGCGCATGGGCAGCACGGCGTGGAGCGCCAGCCAGTTGCGATAGGTCCACGGCGCAACGATCGACAAGAAGACCAGCCCCGCCGCAAGGGCTTTCGGAAAGTCCCGCCACCAATGCCGTCCTTTTGCCGCCAGTATCCAGACGCCGCAAGCCGGCAGAAACGCCAAGGTCCCGGGATTCGAGAGCCCGAGACAGCCCCAAATCGCGCCGAAGAGCAGCCATCGCCGCCAGGTCGGGCCGTCGCCCGGCCGTGCGCCGACTCCGCCCATGATCAAAGCCAGCAGCAACGCCGCTTGAAAGAGAACGGCGGTCAGGCTCATCTCCCAGAACCACTTCACCGCAAACTGCATCGCCGCCGGGTAGAGCGCCCAGATCCAGGCCGACCAGCGCGCCACCGGCCGCGTAAACAGGCGCTCGCCGGTGGCGCAGATCAGCGGAATCAGCAGCGCGTTCAGAACCGAATCGACGGCCAGAATCACCCACGCCGAAGCCGCTGTGTAAATCCCGAAAATCTTGAAAACCGCCGCCATCAGCAGCGGATAGAGCGGCGTCACCCACGCCGTCGGACCGGTGTGCCCGTGGAATGGATCGGCATAGCCGCGTCCGGAGGCGAGCGCCCGGGCCACGCGCCCCATCTCCCAGCCGAACTCGAAGTGGTCGTCCTGGGGCCGGACGCGGTAATAGTGCAGCAGCGTCACGGCGGCAATTCGCAGGGCCAGCGCGAGCCAGAAAATCTGCCAGGGGCCGCAGTTCCGGAGCCAGCCAGCCAGCGTTTCCACGCGCTTGGCAGGCGGCGTCGGGAATACGGGTTGCGCGGCGATTCCGTCCTTGGCGGTGCTACGGGGCGCGCTCATGGGTCAATCCGAGTTTACAGAACGTCCGCTGTTTTTTTCTTGACCGGGAAATCCCAAGCAAATTCATCAAACGTTTGCACTTTCTTTGCCTTTTCGTTCTAGTCTGAAGAGGACTCGGCGCGGCGGCTGAGGCAATCGCCATGTCGCCCAGTCGCAATTGCCTTGCCAGATTGAGCAAACGTAAGGTGAACGAGGATAGCGCAGTTGAGCCAGACCGTATTTGTGCTTGAGGACGACGCGGACATCTCCCGTCTCGTCCAGCATCATCTTGAGGCGGCGGGTTTTTCGGCTCGCGTCTACCATACTCCTTCCAATTTGATTCCGGACGCGGAGCGCCAGGCGCCCGCTCTGTTTCTGCTGGATATCATGGTCCCCGGTGGCGATGGCCTCGACGTCTGCCGCCGCCTGCGCAACCATGCGGCGCTTTCGACCGTGCCGATCATCTTTCTTACCGCGCGGGCCGGCGAGAACGACCGCGTCCTCGGCCTGGAATTGGGCGCCGACGACTACATCACCAAACCTTTCGCCACCCGCGAACTGGTGGCCCGCGTCAAGGCCGTTCTGCGCCGCTTCGAGCGCCCCTCGACTCCGACGGTCATCAGCTTTGAAGAGGTTGTCATCGACGCCAACGCCATGCAACTCACGGTCCGCGGCGAGCTGACTACGACGACAGCGACCGAGTTTCGCCTGCTCGATTATCTGGCGCGTCACCCGGGCCGGGTTTTCAGCCGCGATCATCTGCTGGACGCCGTCTGGGGAGACGCCCGCTTCGTCACGCCGCGTTCGGTTGACGTGTATGTGCGCCGCATCCGTGAGAAGATCGAGGTGGATGCGGAAAACCCGCGCTATCTGAAAACGGTGCGCGGCGCCGGATACCGTTTCGAGATTCCCAAAGGCGACTGAGCGCAGTTGAGAAAATCCGGGAACTCACGCTTGCCGCGTCTTGGTAGGAGTGGGGAGGGTGAGATCCCGCCGAAGCTGGAGTCCGGAACGGACGGAAATGCGCGAATTTCGGCAAAGTTCATAGCCCTGCCATGACCCGCAAAGTCTTTTACAAACTTCTCGGCGCTTTCTCCCTCCTGCTGGTCTTCCACGCGGTGGTCATGGAAGCCATCTTCCATCAGATCGTCGTCTCTTCGACCATTGCCAGCCTGCCGGTTCTCGGCCGCGAAGCGCTGTTTTCCGGAGTTGCCGCTATCCTGGTGGCATTTCCGCTGGCAGCGTGGTTTTCGCTCAGCATCTCTCAGCGCCTCCGCCGCATGGTCAAGTTCGCCCATCAGATCGCCGAGGGCGACCTGGACGCGCGTCTCGAAGACCGTTTCCACGATGAGATTTCGACCATGGCGGACGCGCTCAATGCCACGGCGGCGCGCCTGGAGCAGAGCTTTTCGGAACTGGAAAACCGGCGGGCTGAGCTGGCCGCCCTGCTCGACTCCATGCAGGAGGCCGTGGTCGCCATTACCCGCGAGGGCAATGTCAGTTGGTCCAACGCCGTGATGCGCCGCCTCGCCGGCACACAGATCAAGGAAGGCCGCTCTTTGGTTCACTCCATCCGCGATCCGGACATTTTGAACTGCGCCGCGATCGCGCTGCGCAATCGGGAAGTGCGCTACGGCCGCGCCAGTACGCTGTTGCCCGGAAGTATCTTTGAAATCAACGCCGCGCCGATGCCCGGCGGCGGCGCGGTTGTCGTTCTCCACGACGTGACCAACGTGGAAGCGGCCGAGCGCTCGCGGCGCGACTTCATCGCCAACGTCAGCCACGAGCTGCGCACTCCGCTCACGTCGATCTCCGGCTACCTCGAAACCCTGCTCGAAGATCCTCATCCCAGGCCGGAAACGACCCGCGAATTTCTTCAGATCATTCTCAAGAACTCCAACCGCATGAACCGCCTCACCGAAGACCTGCTGGAACTGGCCAGCGTGGAGAGCCCCGACTACCGCATTGCCCCGCAGCCGATTCGCGCCTCCACGCTCCTGGACGACGCGATCGAATCCCTGGCCGGGATGGTGGTCGATTCCGGTATCGTCATGGAATTTGGAGGCGCTCCCAACGACAGTGTCCTCGCCGACCCCGACGCGATGACGCAGGTCTTCGGCAATCTCATCGAAAATGCGATGAAATATGGCAAATCCGGCGGCCGGATTCGTGTCTCAGCGAGGAAGCTCGAGACCGAAACTGAATTTCCTCAAATCGAATTCGTGGTTCAGGATTTCGGCGCCGGCATCGCCTACGAGCACCTCACGCGCATCTTCGAGCGTTTTTACCGCGTCGACAAAGCCCGCTCCCGCGACTCCGGAGGCACCGGTTTGGGACTCGCAATCGTCAAGCACATCGTTCAGGCCCACGGCGGACGCATCTGGGCGGAAAGCGAATTGGGGGCAGGCGCAGCTTTTCATTTCACGCTCAGAGTCGTTCCAGCGGCGCTGCCGGCGAACGAAGTGTCCGAGCCTCAGGCGGCGGTCCGCACTCTTTCCTGACGTTCTTTCAACCGTCCGGTACAGCCGGTCAGGTTGCTGGGAACCGGGCGAAGTGCGAAATGCGCCCAAATTCAAACGTCAGTAACATGACGGGTAAACAATCAGAGTGGTTCTATACCGCTTAAGGAGCAATTCGTGAGAAAAACAATTGCCGCAATCGGGCTGTCCGTCGGAATTTTCATTTTGGCCCTCAGCACGGCCGAGGCCCAAAAGCTCACCGGCGCCGGCGCCACCTTCCCCTACCCGATTTATTCCAAATGGTTCAGTGAATACAGCGCGGCGCACCCCGGCGTCGAAATCAACTATCAGGCGATCGGCTCGGGTGGCGGCATTAAGCAAGTCACTTCCGGACTGGTCGACTTCGGCGCCACCGACGGCCCGATGAACGACGATCAGATCGCGCAATCCAAGATCAAGCTGATCCACATCCCCACCGTGCTGGGCGCCGTCGTTCCCATCTTCAACGTCACCGGTGTCAGCGACCTGAAGTTTTCCCCCGACGTGCTGGCGGACATTTTCCTCGGCAAGATCGCCAATTGGGATGACCCGCGCATTGCCAAAGACAATCCCGGCGTCAAGCTCCCCAATGAAGGCATCAAGGTCGTCCATCGCGCCGACGGCAGCGGCACTACCTACATCTTTTCCGATTACCTGAGCAAAGTGAGCAAGGACTGGGCCAATGGACCCGGTAAAGGAACCGCGCTCAACTGGCCCACCGGCGTCGCCGGGAAGGGGAATGAAGGCGTCGCGAGCTTTGTCCGTCAGCTTCCCGGAGCCATCGGTTACGTCGAACTCATTTACGCCATGCAGAATCATATCTCCTTTGGCGAATTGAAGAACGCCGCCGGAAACTGGGTCAAGGCCTCGATCGCCGGAGTTACGGAAGCCGCCGCCAGCATCAAGCAGATGCCGGCCGACTACCGTGTCTCGATCACCAACGCTCCCGGCGCCCAAGCGTATCCCATCTCGAGCTTCACCTGGCTGCTGGTGCCTCTCAAGCCGCAGGACGCTGCCAAGGAGAAAGTCCTGAAGGATTTCCTCAACTGGATGCTCAACGACGGCGAAAAGCAGGTATCCGCACTCTATTACGCCCCGCTGCCCGCGGCGCTGATCGCCAAGGAACACGCCACCGTAAACAACCTGCCGTAACGGTCCACCGGTACTTCGGCGGGCTTCGGGAGACAAGGCTCCCGGAAGCCCGCCGCATTGGGGTAATTTGCCGGTTCTAGTTACCTGCCGGTTACCGTAATCTGTGCTTGGATGTGTTTGATTTCGCGTTGCGTTAACGCTCTATTCATATTGCCACATTAGCCTAACCGGAGTGGATGCGCCTTTGTCTGAGATACGCTTAGGAAAACAGCAGACACCCCTGGAGTCCTTCCAAGGGTCCGAACCAGGTACGTTGTCGCCAGCGATCGCGCACCCTGCGGCGTCGTTAACGGCTTCTCCGGTCTCCGATGTCCGGCGCTATCTGCTGCGGCGCGGCAACTCGGCATTCGCCGACAGGACTTTCCGTCTGCTCATGCTGGCCTGCGCCGCGAGTATCTTCGCCATCGTAGTGCTGATCGCCATCGAGCTCGTTGCGCAATCCCAAATGAGCTGGCATGCCTCGGGCCTGGCTTTCTTCTGGAAGTTCAACGTCGATCCGCAGACCGGCGTACCCCTCTTTTGGGATCCGGTCAACGGCGTCTTCTATGCGTTGCCATTCCTCTACGGGACTCTCGTATCCTCGCTAGTCGCCTTGATCATTGCCGTTCCCCTGGCCGTTGGGATCGCCATTTTTCTTACCGAAATGTGTCCTCGGTTCCTGCGCAGCCCGCTCGCATTCCTGACCGAACTGCTCGCCGCCATTCCCAGCGTGGTGTACGGACTCTGGGCGATTTTCATCCTGGTTCCGCTGTTGCGCGAGCAGATCAACCCTCTGTTTATCGACGTTTTCAGCAACGCCACGGTGGTCAGGCTCTTAGGCTGGACCGGCCTGGTCGGCGACAACGGCCTCTTCGGCGGCCTGAACCTCGGCCTTGGACTGCTCACCGCCGGCGTCATCCTCGCGATCATGATCCTGCCCATTATCGCCTCGCTCACCCGCGAGGTCATGTCCACTGTTCCGCACAGCCAGCGTGAAGCGGCGCTCGCCCTCGGCGCTACCCGCTGGGAGATGATTCGTATTGCCGTGCTGCGCAACGCCCGCATCGGCATCGTTGGCTCAATCATTCTGGGCCTGGGGCGCGCGCTCGGAGAAACGATGGCGGTCGCCATGGTCATCGGCAACACCGATCAGATTCAAAAATCCCTTCTTTCCACCGCCAACTCCATGGCCTCCGTCATCGCCAACGAGTTTGCCGAGGCCACCAGCGACCTGCATCGCAGCGCCCTGATCGAAATCGGCCTGGCGCTCTTCGTCGTCACCATTCTGGTCAACGGATTGGCTCGGCTTTTGGTCTGGGCCGTAACGCGCGGCAACCCGGTGCGCGTGAACTAGAGTGAGAAACCGATGAAAGCCGACCTCCAGAAAAACCGTACGCGCAATACCCTGCGCACCGCCACCGACCACCTCGCCACGGGCCTCGCCGTCCTGGCGACCGTCTTGGTCATTGCCCCGCTGTTCGCCATCTTTGGCTACCTGATCTACAAAGGGGCCAGTTCCCTCAATTTGGCTTTTTTCACCCAGATTCCGAAGCCGGAGGGCGAAGTCGGCGGCGGCATGGCCAATGCCATCGTCGGTTCCGGCGTCCTGTTGGCGGTTGCCAGCCTGCTCGGCATCCCCGTTGGCATCGGCGGCGGCATTTACCTGGCGGAATTCGGCCGCGGCACCAGCCTGGCCAACGCCATCCGCTTCACCGCCGATGTGCTCAACGGCGTTCCGTCGATCGTGATGGGCATCGCCATTTACGCTCTGATCGTCTTCCGCCAAAAGCATTTCTCGGCCTTCTCGGGCGGCGTCGCGCTCGGCATCATGATGATTCCCACCGTGACCCGCACCACGGAGGAGATGCTGCTGATGGTTCCCCACTCTATCCGCGAGGCCGCGCTTGGCCTGGGTGTACCCAACTGGCGTTCGGTTCTGTCGATCACGCTGAAGACGGCGTCCCCTGGCGTCATCACTGGCTGCATGCTGGCTTTTGCCCGAGTCGCCGGCGAAACCGCCCCGCTGCTGTTCACCGCCCTCGGCAACGAGTTCTGGAGCGTCAGCCTCAACCAGCCGATCGCCGCCTTGCCGCTGCAGATTTACATTTACGCCATCTCGCCCTACGACGATCAGCACCGTCTGGCCTGGGCCGGATCGCTGGTCCTTATCGCATTGATTGTCCTCGCCGTCTCGCTGGTGCGCTACGTTGCCAGCCGCGGCATTCTGAAGGGAGCAAGCTAGTGGGTGTCGGCATCGAGGTCACCAACCTGAACGCGTGGTACGGCACCAATCACACGCTGCAGGACATTAATCTGCCCATTCCGGCCAATCACGCCACGGCCCTTATTGGACCCTCCGGCTGCGGCAAGTCCACCTTCGTGCGCTGCCTCAACCGGATGCATGAAACCAATCCCATTGCCCGCGTGACCGGCTCGGTGAAAATTGGGGATCTGGACATTTATGCCGACGCTTCCCCCGTCGAAGTTCGCCGTCGGGTGGGCATGGTCTTCCAGCGCCCGAATCCCTTTCCGACCATGTCCATTTACGACAACGTCGCCTCGGGGCTAAAGCTGAACGGTTACTCGAATCGCAAGGCGCTGGACGAGATCGTGGAACGCTCTCTCAAACATGCCGCGCTTTGGGATGAGGTGAAGGACGATCTCAAGAAAAAGTCGGGCGCGAGTTTATCTGGCGGTCAGCAACAGCGCATGTGCATCGCCCGCGCCCTGGCCGTCGATCCCGAAGTGCTGCTGATGGATGAGCCGGCCTCCGCGCTCGACCCCGTCTCGACATCCAAGATCGAAGATCTCATTTTTCAGCTGAAGACGCAGTACACCATCGTCATCGTCACGCACAATATGCAGCAGGCCGCGCGCGTCGCCGAAAAAACCGGCTTCTTCTTGAACGGTCGTATGGTCGAATTTGATTCCACTCACAAGATTTTCACCAATCCTACCGATAAACGGACGGAAGATTACATTACGGGCCGGTTTGGATGACAGGGCGAATCGCGGGTGCGAACCGCGGATGCCCACCCTGTTCGAGTCTTTGTTTTGCGACCAGGGTGGGATAGCAGATTCAGGCGGAACATAGGAGCGCCACACTGAAATGACTAGAATCCGCTTCCAGCGCAGTCTCGACGACCTGAAGGAAAAGCTCCTTATCATGGCCGGCCTCGCGGAACAGGCCATTCAGAGAGCGATCGAGGCCTATCGCGTCCGCGATCTGTCGATTTGCGATCTTGTCAGCCGGTCGGAGATGGCGATCAATCGCCTGGAACGCGAAATCGACCAGGCCGCTCTCGATCTGCTTGCCATGGAGCAGCCGATGGCGATCGACCTGCGCTTCATCCTTGCCGTGATTAAGATCAATGCGGATCTCGAACGCGTTGGCGATGCCGCCAAGTCCATCAGCGACCGCGTCCGCACCATGGAAGCGATGGCTGCCGCCGATTTGCCGGTCGACATCCCGCGGATGGCCTCGTTGGCCGCCAATATGGTGCGCAAATCGCTGCAATCCTTCATCGAAGCCGACCCCGAAATGGCCCAATCCATCCTCAGCATGGACGACGCTGTCGATGGCATGAACCGCGCCGCCCACGTTACGCTAACGCAGGTGATGGCCACCGAAAGCCATCTTGCTCCGCAGGCGCTCAACGCGCTGATGGTCTGCCGCAGCCTGGAGCGCGTTGCCGACCACGCCACCAACATCGCCGAAGACGTCATCTTCTGGGTCAAGGGAGCCGACGTTCGCCACAAAGGCAGCATGGAAGCCGCCGCGGCCAAGGCGCTGCTTGCCTCCCAGAACGAGCGCGCCGCCAGCTAAGAGCCGGAAATCCGCCGCGCTGCAACCGTGAGCGGAAAATGTTCGCGTCCCGGAAAACTGGCATCGGTGCTGCGACAGGTCCTCGCGGCGGTGCCAATCAGCCCTATACTTCTCTGGTGGAACCAGGGGCTGATCCATGACGACTTTGCGCCTCTCCAACAATCCAGTCAGTCTGTGGATAGTACTCTCGCTGTTTGCCATTCTGCTTTCAGCCGGCAGACTGGCGGCACAAGCCGCTCGGGCCACTCCCTCTACGCAACACGTCAATTTCCCTGCGAGAGTCGACCTCGGCCCGCTCCCGCCGCAGATCGAACTTCACGGCGTCAGCCTCCACTTCCGCCGCACCCCCGCCCAGGAAGCCGATCTCCAGGCGCTCCTCGCCGCGCAGCAAGATCCCAAATCGCCCCAATACCGTCAATGGCTCACTCCGGAGGAGTTCGCCGACCGCTTCGGCATCTCCGGGCCGGAACTCGCTAACGCGCAAAGCTGGCTCGAACAGCGCGGCTTCACCATCGACTCCGTTGCCCGCGGCCGGACGATGCTGCGCTTCTCCGGCACCGCCGCGCAAATCGCCGCCGCCTTTGCGACCGAACTCCACGCCTACGCCGTCACCAATCCCACCGGCATCGAAACCCACTTCGCCCCCGCGACGCTTCCCGCAATTCCCGCCGAACTCGCCGGTTTCGTCGAATCGGTCTCCAATCTCGACGATTTCCGCCCCAAACCGCACCTCGTCCGCCGTCCCAGTCCGGCCTTTTCCGGCTACGACCAGACCCTCTTCTTCGCCCCGGCCGACATCGCCCTTCAGTACGACATCCAGCCCGCCTACGCCGCCGGTTTCTCCGGAGCCGGACAAAGCATCGCCATCGTCGGACAGTCGCAGATCGCGCTCGGCGATATCGAAGCTTTCCAAACCGCGGCCAGCCTCCCCGTCAAAGACCCCAACCTGATCCTCGTCCCCAACAGCGGCGTGGCGGTCTCCTATGCCGGCGACGAAACCGAGTCCGATCTCGACCTCGAATGGTCGGGAGCCATCGCCCGCGACGCCACCATCACGCTCGTCTACACCGGCAGCGCCTCCAACCTCGGCGTCTTCGACTCCATCGAGTACGCGATCGACAATCGCATCGCCAATCTGATCGGCATCAGCTACGGCGTCTGCGAAACCGCCCTTGGCAGCCACTCCCTCGAAGTCTTCTTCGCCCAGGCCGCCGCTCAGGGCCAGACCGTCGTCGCGGCTTCCGGAGACACCGGCTCGACCGGCTGCTTCGGCGACTCCGACCTTACCGAAGGGCAACAGCAATCCCTTGCCCTCGACTACCCCGCCAGCAGCCCGCACGTCACCGCCGTCGGCGGCACGGAAATCTCACAATCCAACCCCGCCTTTGAAACGCAAGGCGAAGGCTACTGGGAAAAATCCAACGGAACCTCCGACATCGTCGCCTCGCTCATCCAGCCCGTCCCCGAAGAGGCCTGGAACGAGGACCAGACCTGCGCGTCGTTCGCGAATCAGGGCGCAGACCCCCTCTGCGCCACCGGCGGCGGAGCCAGCGCGCTCTTTGCCCGCCCCGCCTGGCAGACCGGCGTCCCAGGCATTCCAGCGGGAAACCAGCGCGCCGTGCCCGACGTGGCTCTCGCCGCCGCCATCTTCAACCCCGGCTACCTTCTGTGTTCAAGCGACCAATCGGCCTGGCAGCAGAACCAGGTCGGCAGTTGCAGCAGCGGCTTTCGCGACGCCATCACCGGCGACCTCACCGCCGCCGGAGGCACCAGCTTCGCCGCGCCCATCTTCGCCGGCATGATGGCCATCGTCAACCAGCGCCAGGGCTACGTCACCGGCTCCGGCCCGGCCAATCCCGCACTCTACAAATTGGCGTCAGACACCTCCACCTACGCCTTCGCCTTCCGCGACATCGCCACCGGCGGCAACCAGTGCGATGCAGGCTCCTCGTACTGCAAAGGGACCATCGGCTTCGCCGCCGCACCGGGGTACGACCAGGCGACCGGCCTCGGCGCCATCGACCTCGCGCATCTCGCCGCCGCATGGGCGCCCAACACCGCGCCGCCCATCGTCGCCACCACCACCATCGTCTCCGCCTCCAGCAAAACTCCGGCGCTCAACGCGGAAGACGCCTTCACCATCGCCGTCGCGTCCGTGACGGGAACCACCATCCCCACCGGCACCGTCACCATCGCCGTCGACGCCAACCCGCCCATTCCCGGCAATTCCCTCAACGCCAAGGGAGGGTTCACGTACACCACCTCGTTTGCCAGCGAAGGCGCGCACGAGATCCTCGTCGCCTACTCCGGCGACGCCACGCACGCGCCCTCGACCGGCTCGGCCGCCATCCAAATCCCCGTCGCAACCACCGGCGGCCAAAGTTTCTCGCTCAACGCCACCAACGGCACCGTCAACCCCGGCAGCAGCGGCACCTCCACCATCACCGTCACCCCCGCCAACGGCTATACCGGCACCGTCAACCTGACCTTCTCGACCGGCAACATCGCCGCCCTCCAGAGTCTCTGTTTTGAATTCACTAATGGCAGCAACGGCGCAGGTTCGGTCACTATTGCCGGCCCTCGGCCCGTCAACACCCAGCTCAAATTCATCGACATGGCCTCCGACTGCTCCAGTAACGCCGCGCTTCCTTCCAAGAAAGCCGGAACCCCCGGTCACTCGCCGCCTTTGCTCCGAACAGCCGGGTCCGCCGCAGTTATCGCCGCGCTGGTGAGCTTCGGCTTGCTGGCTCTCGGAAGACGGCACTTCCGCGCCAGCGCCGCGGTGGTCCTTGCTTGCGCCGGACTTGCCGCCGCCGGCCTGGTTGTAAGTTGCGGCGGCAATCGCTCCAGTCTTGTAGCCTCGCCGCCCACCGGCAAATTCACCGTGACCGTGACCGGCCAAGATTCCAGATCCTCCGGCATTCCGGCCGCGAATACCACGTTCCAGCTCACCATCGACTGAATTTGGCGCGCAAAAGAAAATGGGCAGGCACCCGGAGGATGCCCGCCCGTGAAACGAGCGAAAGTTTAGTCGATAACGAAGGTGAAGCTGGTTGTCGCCGTCGGAATCGCCGCGTTGGTCGAGTCCTGCCCGGTGATGCCGATGGTGTAGGTCCCCTTCGGAGGATCGGATATGGTGTTGGAACTGCTGCCGCCGCAGGCGGAAACCGCCAACCCGACAGCCACTAGGGCGATTGCGCACGCCAGCGAACGGAGCTTCCTTGATCGTCGTCCCAGCGCGACAGCCAATACGAGCCCGGCCAATCCGATAGCCGCCGGGGCGGTCTTGCCGCCGGTGCCTGAGTTTGCCGGAGCGCTGCCGTGCTTGACCAGAGTCCGAAGCTGATGTTTTCCCGTTCTGGCGATTGCTTCCGCCGTCGCGCAGTCGGAGGCGTTCGTGTCCAAGACAATCCCCGTGGTGGGGTACGGTGTATTGTCGTTTGCAACCACGACGGAGCCTTCCGCGGCTTCTCCGGAACCGAAGCCGCCGCAGAGGTTGTCGAGCGCCGACGGGAGGGATGCGATCTGGAGTACGACCGTACCGGTGTATCCGCCGGACGGAACTACGGTGACGGTTGAGGTTCCTTCAGAGCCTTGCGCAACGGTCACGCTGGACGCGGTAAGCGTGAAGCTCCCGCTGCCCGAAGCGGTTCCCGCCGCCGTGATCGTCACGCTTCCAGTTGACGCGGCGTGAGTCGAGTCGCCGGTGTACTGGGCCGTTACGGTATGAGTACCCGCCGCGGTGAAGGTGTAGGAGTAGACGTAGGTGCCGTTTGACGTGAGGGTTTCGGCAACCGCCGTTCCGCCGTCGACGGAGACGTTCACTGTTCCGGTGGGAACGGTGCTGCCGGTGTCGGAGGTGACGGAAATCGTGAACGAGTCTGAGACGTTGACGGTGGGCGCCGTGTTGGTGGCCGAGACCGAGGTGGTGGTGGCGATCAGCGTGGTCTGGCTGGTTGGCCAGGCGCTGGCCAGACTGTAGAGTTTGGGGGAGCCGAGGCCGGTGGCCATGTCGTATCCGACGCCCGCCGAATAATCGGTTTCGCCGGAGCCGGAGCAGTAGCCGCTGGCCGCGCTGCAATTGTTGTTTCCGGTTTGAATGTCGTTGAAGGCGGCGGCGTAGGTGGTGCTGTCGGATGCCAGCTTGTAGAGCGTCTCGTTCAACAGGCCCTGGCCGCTGGTGTAGCCCTTCTGCTGGTTGATGAGAGCTACCATGCCGGCAAACATGGGAGCGGCAAAGCTGGTGCCGCCGGCGACCGTAGGATCCCCGGACGAGGAATCCAGAAATCCCTCATTGCAACTGGCTTCCTGGCCCTCCTGCCAGGCGTCCTGGTCGCTGGTGCAGAGCAGATCGCCGGGATTGAAGATGGCCGCGGCCAGGGAGATGTCCGGCACCTGGCGCATGGTGATGGAGGAGGAGAGACCGGGAACGCCGTTCTGCCAAGCCGGCTTGGCGAATAGGCTGCTGACGCCGCCGCCGCCGGAGCAGATGGGCGAGCTGCCTTCCTCCAGGTTGTACTCCTGGGTGCAGGTTGCGTCCTCATTCCAGGGCTGCTCAGGCACATACTGCTGTAGGGAGGTCAGGATGAAGGAGTTTTCGGTGTTTTCGGCTTCAAAGTATCCGTCGCCGGGCGTTTCATAGTTGGCATTGGCCTGCGAGATTTCCGTTCCGCCGGCGCTGACGACATAGGCGCTGCTCGCCGGGTAATCAACCGCCAGCGCATCCTGGCCGGAGGTTGAGAGATTGGTGTCTCCATTGCAGTCGGTCGAGCCGTCGTCGCCGGCCGCCGAAATAACGGTCTGGCCCTGCGCTTCGGCCTGTTCGAATAGCGGTTCGAGGATGGTTGCGGAGTCGTCCAACTGGGTTTCGGCCTCGCACTCGCCGTAGCTGCTGCTGATGATGTTGGCGATTTTTTCGTCGATCGCGTACTCGATGGACTCGAAAGCGCCGCCGGAGTTGGCGCTGTCACCGGTGTATACGAAGTTGATGGTCGCGCCGGGGGCAATCGCGCCTGACCACTCGATATCCAGCGAAGATTCGGTCCAGTCTCCGGCGGAGAACGCCGCCGTTCCGGTATCGGGCACAAGCCACAGTGTCGGGTCTTTGACGGGCAGTCCGGCTGCCGTCTCAAACGCCTCGATGTCGCTGTCTTCAATCTTCGACTGGCCGACGATGGCGATGGTCTGTCCGGCACCGTTATATCCGGCATTGTACTCCGATTGCAGGCCGTATTCCGTGTAAATGTCGCCCGGGGCGTAAAAAATGTACTCGGAACCCTCCAGATTGAGCGTGTAATTCGGCTTCCTGCGGGCTTTGCTCAGGACCACCCGCGGCTTGGGCCGGAAGTCGTCCAGATTGGTTACCGCGGAGACTGTTCCGGCGATGGCCGACGGCACACTGAGGCCGGTCGACGGGGCAAAATGCTTCTCCACGCCGCTCTTGGTCTTGAGCGCGTAGGTGTGAATCTCGGTGGCGAACGCGGCGTTCGCCTGGCCGGCCGTGCCGGAGAACCGGATCGCGTCTTTGCTTCGGGACACGAAGTCAACCGAGAAGCCCTGCCGCTCCAGCCACGCTTCCACCTTGGCGAGATCGGCGTCGCTCATGCCGAATCGCGCGCCGAACTCGTCCGGCGTCAGCCACTGGTGGTAGTAGGGCGAGGAGGGATTCTTCTGCGCGGCGAGCAGCGTCTGCAGCTCCGCTTCCTGGCTCGCCGAACGATTGAAATGAAGGGTCATGCCCTCGAGTTTCGTCTCCGGAGCCAGCTTGCCGGTGTCGAACGGAGCCAGTATGGTTGCGCGCCGCGATGCTGCCAACGGCGTCATCTGCGAAGAGGAGACTTCGGCTGCGATTCTGGACGACACCGGACCCGCTGCAAAAGCCTGGGCCACGCACCCTGTCAGGCACCCGGCAACGAGCGCGTAAAGCGCGAAGGAAAGGGAGAGATGCTGCAAATGCTCAATTCTTGTCTTCATGACCGTCCCTGCAAGGTGGAGGAGTGACTCGTGAATGCGTGATGCAGGTTCGTGTTTGCGGCGAGAAGGAGTAGGGCGAATTGCTCCTTCGCACACAATCGCGGACAAGCACCCAGAGTGCGCAGAGCATAGTCGAGCCAGACGCGAAGCCAATCCGCGCGCGCAAGCGGCGCACGATCGGCTTCCCGTAAAAAGGTTCCAACAAGAGAGACGGACCCAGGCATTCCAAAGTCTACCTGCCATTCGCTTCCGTGCGGCAAATCGTCCCATGCGGTCGTCCGGAACGCGACGCGAGGGACTCGCTCAGAACGCCGTGGTCTACCGGTTAGACACGAGACCTCGGAATAAGTTGCAGCCCGAAAACGCGCGTCCCACCCGAAACGCGCTTCCACCCGCAACCGTGTCGATGCCATCAACACTCCCAATCGTCCAGCCGGGGCAGACGCGGGTAGAAAACCCCGGCCCGAATGCGCAACGTTTCCGCGGGATAGAGCCCTCGCAACACATGTGCGTAAGCCTCCAGTTGCCCGGCATACCGCGCCCTATGCTCCCGCAGAAAAGCCAAAACCGCGGCTTCGTCGTCCACCTCGGAAGCGTCTGCGCTCTTGTAGTCGATAATCCACCAGCACGGCGCATCCTCGTGCGGTCTCGCGGCAAAGAAGACCCGATCCGGGCGCAGGCCGGCAAGCTGTTTCGCCCCCGGCTTCGCAAAGCCAGTCCATCGCCCCTCGGATTGCGCTTGCGCGTGCGCCGAAAGAATCCAGGCCCCATCCGGATGCGCCGCAGCCCGCGTGACCGCCGCCAGGGCCTCAGCCGCCAGCCGCTCAGCCGCAGTCCGCGATAGTCCCCCGCTCCGCAGCCCAGCCAGCGTGGCCGGCAGCTCTCCGTTCAGAGCACTTAAAGCCTCCGCCGGCTCCAACGCGGCGCGCAACCGGCAATACCGCTCCAGCAGCTCGTGAATCGCCGTCCCCAGCAGCCGCGCTTCCATTCCGCCCTGGCTGCGCGCATACACCGGCTCCGCGCCCCCCGATACGCCGCCCATCGCAGCCGCCAGCGCAAACTCCCGCTCCGCGTGGCCATCCGGCAACCGGCGCAACAGCGACGGCCCTGTCGCAGGCTTCGAAGGCATCACCAGCAGATTTCCAGCCCCTGTTTCGGTGACCGTCTCCGAGGCCGCCAGGGTCTCCACTTCCAGGGCAACCTCGCTTGCCGGCGCGCCGCTCCACCAATCCGCAAACTCCCGCTCGATCTCCTCGCCAAAACCCGGCCACGCCGTCTGGAGCAGCCCGGTAGCCCTGGTGAGCACCGCCTCGCCCTGCGCCTTCCCCAGCGCAAATCGCGGCCTCGCAAACAGGTGCAGCTCTTCCCGCGCGCGAGTCGCCGCCACGTAGAAGAGCCGTCGCAACTCCAGGCGGTCGCGCTCCTTCTTCACCCCATCTACCCATGCCTTGGCCGCGCTCGGCTCGCCGCCCTTGGTCTTGATGGGCGCAATCAGAAACTCGCTGATCTCGCCCTCTGGTCCAGACTCCGCCAGACCTCGTTCCAGCCAGCTCATCAGCCCATGCTCGCCCTGCTTGCTTTTGGCCTCCAAATCCGGAACCAGCACCACTTCAAACTCCAGCCCCTTCGACTTGTGAATCGTCATCAACTGAACGCCAAACTCGCCGCTCGCCGCCGGATCGGGCAGCGCGTACAGCCCATCCAATGCCGCCGCCAGACCCGGCCCCAGTAAATCCAGCTCACCCTCCGGCAGCCCATCCAGCGCCGCCCACAGCACGCGCAGATTCTCCGCCTGCGCCCGGTCCACCGTATCCGCGCCGCCCAGCGCCTTCCACACCGACTCAAGCCAGGTTCCCAGCGTGGCAATCGCCGCCGCACGCTCCCCCTGCGCCCGCCGCAGCACCCGCCCCACGCGCTCCGCCGCGGCGAAGGCCCGCGCCCCAAGCTCCCCGGCGATCTCCGGCAGCCGCCGCTCCAGCAACTCCGGAACCGCCGCCGCGCTTACCGTCTCCTCGTCCGCCGAAGTCAGCAAATGCAACTCGCCCAGCGAAAGCCCGCACCACGGACCCCGCAACACCGCCAGCCACGCCGTCCGGTCCACCGGATTCATCAGCGCCCGCGCCAGCGCCAGCGCATCCAGAACCTCCGGCCGCTCGTTCAGTTTCTCCAGTTCGATCGCGCGATAGCCAATCCCCGCCTCCCGCAGCGCCTCGGCAATCGGGATCAGCGACTTCCGCCCCCGCGCCAGCACCGCAATCCGGTACCGCGTCTCGCCCCGCTCCCGCGCCGCCGCCAGCTTCTCGCGGATCAGCGCCACCATCCCCCGCAACTGCGCGGCGCGCGTCTCTTCCGGCGAAGAATCCTTCGGCGCGCCCGCATCCTCAGCACCGGAATGCGTAAACGCCAGGTGCAGCTCCGCCCGCGCCGCCGAAACCGCCTGCCGCGCCGCCACCGCCGGCGCAAACCGAACATCGCCCGCCTCAACCTCGCCATCCTGCCCAAAAACCCGCGCGAACCGCCCGTTCAAATCCTCAACCAGACTCGGAACCGTCCGGAAATTCGCCTCCAGCCGCACAAAGTCGAAGTGCAGCGGCTCAGACTCCTGATCGGAAGCCGTCTCCAGCCCATGCTTCTTCAGCCGCTCGAACAGCTCCACCTCCGCCTCGCGAAACCCGTAAATCGACTGCATCGGGTCGCCCACGCAGAAGCAACTGCGCCCCTCGCGCTCCGGCCACGCCGCCACAATCCGCGAAAGCAGCTCGTGCTGCTGGCGGCTCGTGTCCTGAAACTCATCCACCAGCAGATGCCGGATCGAATCCGCCTGCCGCTGCGCAAAATCCGAAGCAAACCCGCCCTCCGGCGCGAGCACATTGAGCGCAATCTGCGCGACTTCGGTAAAATCCACCGACCCGCTCTCCGCAAAGACCAACTGCAACTCGGCCGCCGCCGTCCGCAGCACGGCAAAGCAATGCCGGATCAGCTCCCACTCCGCGTCCTCATACCGCATCGGCATCGCGCCCTGAAAGGCCGCCAGCGCCCCTTCCAGCCCCGGCTCCATCGCCAATCCTTCGACAAACTCGCCAAAACGCTCTTTGCCCGCCTTGCCCACGGGAGTCGGCGGAAAGCCGTAATGCACGGTCAGCCCACCCTTTTTGCGCCAAGTCCCGCCCGAGGCCGTCAGCAGAAATCCCGCAAGCTCTCGGTAAGCCGCCACGGCATCTTCCAACCCATCCGCTTCGAGGTCGTCGAATTCGCGCGGCAGCTCCGGGCGCTTGGCCAGGCCCACCGGCACAGCCCGTCCGCCGTTCGAGCAGGCAAACCGCGCCAACTCCAGCGCAAATTCGCGGCAACCCTCCAGCCGGTCGAGCGGCCGCCCCAGCGTCCTCAGCCGCAGCCGCGCCGCCCGCAAAAACGGAGCCTCCAGCCGCACTCGCAGCGCCGCCCAATCCCCATCCCGCTCAAACACAAAGTCCCGGAACCATCGGCTGCGGTTCCTGAGCATCTGGACAATCAAATTCTCGATGTCCTGCCAATTGTTGTCCCGCCAGCGCAGCAAAGCCTCCACCGACTCCCGCGCCGGATTCTCATCGCCGTCACCCTCCAGCAACTCCAAAGTCCGCCGCGCCGCCCGCCGGTACGCCTCTTTGGGTTCGGCTACCCGCAGCCTTCCGCCCAACCCTGAAAGCAGCCCCCAACTCAACGGACTCTGCAACGCCAGCCCCCGGCAAAACGCGTCGATAGTGGTAATGCGCAACTGCCCGGGCAGCTCCAGAATCTGCCAGCCCATCCGCTTCGAGTGCGCCAACGCGGCTTCCGCCAGCGCCTCCAGGCTTTCCGGATCAACCGGGGTGCCCCCGGTCTCGATTTTGAGACCGGGGAGCGAATCTGGAAAGCGCGACTCCGCCCCCTCCAGCGCCTCCAGCACCCGGTTCCGCATCTCCGTCGCCGCCGCAACGGTAAACGTAATCGCGACAATCTCGTCCGGCCGCTCCGCCTGCCCCAGCAGCCGCAAAAAACGCTGCGTCAGCAGATACGTCTTCCCCGACCCCGCCGGAGCCTGCACCAAAAACGACGCGTCAGGGCGCAAGGCGCGCTGCCGAGCCAGCCAATCGGGCGGCCGCGCCGTGGCGGATCTCACGACCTCAGTCATCGCCCCCTCCGTCATCTCCCTCTTCCTCGCCCTCATCTTCCAGCAGCGCCACGCGTTCGCGAATCCGGCAAACCGCATGCAAATGGCAGCTCTTGCAGGTGATTCGCGGCTCCTTAGGATCGACCACCGCCCGCCCAGCCAGAAAATCCTCAGCCAGCCGCTCAATCCGCTCCCGCCACTCCTCCAACTGCCGGTCGTCCAGTGGATTCTGCGCCAAATCCGACCGGCCGCTCAACTCCCCCAGCAGGTTGGCATTGGCATCCCGCACCCGCCCGGCAAACTGCGTCTCCCCGGGCCGCACCCGCGCAAACACCAGCCCCTCCAGCGTCTCTGGCGTTTCCTGCATGGCAAACGTCGCATACAGCGGCAGTTGCACGTCGTCCGGCCGCTCGCCTTCCCACGCGCGCGGCCCAACCGTCCCCGTCTTATAGTCGATCACCAGCCGGCTACCGTCCGCCAAGCGGTCCACGCGATCCAGCTTCACCCGCAGCGTCAACCCGCCGATGGTCACCGTTCGCTTTTCCTCGGTCGCGACAACTGTAAACGGCATCCGCCGCCGTTCATACTCCAGCCACTCAGTAACGAGACCGGTCAGCCGCTCCGCCTCCAGCTCCAGATACCGCTTCGGAAAACGCCGAAACGGGGAACTGCGCCGCCCGCGAAATCCCGTCTCAAATTGCTCCGCCATCGCCCGATCCACGATCCCACGCACGAACTCCAGCAGCGATGGAACGGCCAGCAACTCCGCGTGGCTCCGCAAGCCGCCATTCTCCGGCCCGCTCCACAACCGGTGCAGCACCGCATGGAGCAGCAGGCCCCGCTGCCGCGCATTCAAGCCAGCCTCCGCCGGCTCCCAATCCTCCGCGCCCAGCCGCACCGTCGCAAACGCCTGAAAGGGACACAGCGACTGCAGCGTCAGCGTCCGCGCGCCCCCAGCCCTCGCCTCCAGCGGGAAGGGAATTGCCGTCCAGTCCTCGAAAGTCTCCGTCCGGTCGCCGCGTTCCACCCCGAAACCGGCCGCCATCGGGAGCGGCTCGCCGATTCGCAGTTGCACCAGCCGCGAAGGCCGAGCCTCCACCCCGCCGGCCTGCTTCGCATAGCTAAAAACGACCTCGCCAGCACTCGCCAGCAGCCGCTCCATCACCTCCGCCGCCAGCGCCCAATCCGCCTGTGGACTGGCGTGCGGCATCTCCATCTCGCGCTGCAACCCGATCGGCAGCAGCGAATCGGGCTCCCCGCGTCCCGGCCAGCTCCCCTCATCCGCACCCAGAAACCAAATCCCATCCGCCAACTGCCCCGCCGACTCCAGCGGCCCCGTAATCTGCACCGCGGCGTCGTGCGACTCGGCGGCAAAGATCGTCCCCGCCACAGCATCGGCCAGCATCGCCACGAACTCCACCCACCCGACCCGGCTGCCATCGAAGCCCAACGACCCCACTTCCTCAAGCACCCGCTGCCAGCGATCCCGCGCCTGAAAACCCAGACTCGAAAGCGGCCGATACCCCGGCCAGCCCAGCGCCTCAAGCAATCGCTCCGCGACGCCCACCCAGTCCAAAGGACTCCTCCGCTCCGGCTCAGCCCGAAGCAATTCCCGCGCCTTCAGCAGCCGCTCCGCCCAGCCATCCGCCCCGCGCTCCGGCGCATTCGCCGCAAACTCGGCCATCCCCCATTGCATCCGCTCCTGCCCATCGCGCCGGATCTGTCGCATCGTCGCAGCCAGCGCAATCTCCTCTTCCGCGCTCGCCGCCATCGCCCCTACGCCGATCAGCCAATCCAGCTCCGCCTCCCCAATCGGCTCCTCAATCCAGCGCAGCAGCAGCACCGCCGCCCGCGCCAACCCCATCCGCCCCAGCGGAACCCCCATCGAAAACTCGAAATCGAACCCCGCATCCAGAAACGCCCGCTCCAACTCTCCGCGCCGCGCCTCCAAATTGGTCACAACCACCATCAGCTTCGCGTCTGGATTGGCATCCAGCCGCCCCCGCAGCCATCCCACGCACCCGGCAATCTCCCCAGCGCCATCCGGCGCGGCCTGAAACTCCGCCTCCGCCGCCGATTCCGCCAGGGAAAACCGCTCCCAAACTCCCCACGCGTTCAGCAGCGTCTTCTGCGTCTCCAGCACCCGGTCAAACCCCACCAGCAGCAGCGGCGCGCGACTCGCAACCGAGACTTCGCCGCGCAGCGAGTCGGTCAGCTCCACCACCACCCGGCTCCCGCTCACCAGCCCCTCGCGCCGGCAGCGGCCTTCGAACTCCTCCACCCAAGCGCTGAAGACGGCAGCGTCGCCCGTCCAACCCGCCCTCGCCGAAGCCCGCAACGCCCCCGGCGCATACGCCGCCAGCAGCCGGTGCGCCCGCATCGCCGCCTCTGCCAAACGCGCCGGATGCAACAAATCCGCTCGGCTCTGCCGGATCACCCGCGCCCAAAGCGCCTGCTCCTGCAAGGGATTCAGCAGCATCGCTCCAGCCCGATTCCGCTCCTGCCACTCCTCGCGGACCCACCCATCCCAGGAGAAAATCGCCGGCGTTTGCCATGCAAACCGCCCCTCCGCCAGCCGCGCCGCCTGAAAATCGGCCATCAACGCCCGCGCCGCCCGCTCGCTCGCCGCCAGCACCACGCCGCCCGCCGCCAGCCAACTGTCCACCCGCTCACGCCGCGTCGAACCCATCGCCCCACCCGGCTTTCATCTTAAAGCCACAAACCGCAGAGCATCCGGGTGCCCCACCTTCGCGACTCCTTTGTTGTTGCCGCTAAGGTGGGTTTCGGCGTGCTCCACAAATCTGCCCTTCCCAAAACCGCTTCGGTTGTACACTGAAATGTGAAACGCCCAGCCTTACTCCCGCTCCTGTTCTGCACACTCGCCATCCATTCCCTCACCGGCTGCCACACCGCCCCGCCCGCCAGCGAAGCCGCCCCCCAGTTCAAAACCTACCCCCTCCGCGGCAAAGTCGTCTCCACCAACTCCGCCACCGGCGAAGTCACCCTTGACGCCCAGGCCATCCCCGGTTACATGGAAGCCATGACCATGCCCTACAAGGTCCGCGACACCCGCATGATCGGCGAACTCCACCCCGGCGACCTCGTGACCGCCGACGTCCTCGTCTCGCAAGGGGCCGACGCTTCCGTCTTCGTCGACCACTTCGTAATCATCGGCCAGGCCAAGCCCGATTACGTCCCCAAGATTCAGTATCACGTCCCCGCTCCCGGCGACCAGGTTCCCGACTTCCGCCTCATCAATCAGGATGGCCATCCTATCCGCCTCGACCAGTTCCACGGCAAGGCGCTGCTCATTACCTTCATCTACACCCAATGTCCGCTGCCCGACTTCTGCCCGCGCGTCACCCGCAACTTCGCCATCATCGAGAAATCCCTCGCCCAATACCCCGCTCTCTACGCCAAAACCCACCTCCTCTGTGCCAGCTTCGATCCCGCCGGCGACACCCCCGCCCGCCTCAAAAGCTACGGCGAAACCTACATGGGCGCCGCGGCCCCCAAAGCCTTCTCCCACTGGGACTTCGCCGTCAGCAGCAAGAAAGAGTTACCCACCCTCGCCCAATGGTTCGACGTCGGCCTCACCAACGAGCAAAACGGCACCATCACCCACACGCTCTCAACCACCCTCATCGGCCCCGACGGCAAAGTCCTCCGCTTCTACCCCGGCAACGACTGGACCCCCGAAGACGTCCTCGCCGACCTCGCCAAGCTCTATCCAAAAGGGAAGGCTTAGCTTGGCGGCCATCGTCATCGTCATGGGCGTCAGCGGCTCGGGCAAGTCCCACCTCGCCAACCAACTCGCCCGCGCCACCGGCTGGGCCTACGCCGAGGGCGACGACTACCACTCCACCGCCAACAAAGCCAAAATGCACGCCGGCATCCCGCTCACCGACGACGACCGCGCACCCTGGCTCGACGCGCTGCACCAGATTCTCCTCGGCTGGCATCGCAGCGGCCAGCCCGGCATCCTCACCTGCTCCGCCCTCAAGGCCGACTACCGCGAGCGCCTCACCGCCGGCCTTCCGGAAGCCCGCTTCCTCTGGCTCGACCCGCCGCGCAGCGTCCTTGCCGACCGCCTCAGCCATCGCGTCGGCCACTTCATGTCCCCCGAGTTGCTCGACAGCCAGCTCGCCACGCTCGAAGCGCCCGCCAGCGACGGCAAAACCCTGCGCCTCGACGGCTCCGGAGGCATCGAAGACGAAGTCGCCAAATCCCTCGCCTTTCTGAAAGCCTGAATCCCAACCCTCCAATCCCCATCCCTTCCAGTAGACTTAAATTGGCAAGCCAGAACTGGCAGTCCAGATTGGCGACAATTCCCGAGGTTCCGCTCCACAATGGCAAAAGTTACCATCGCATTCGCAGTCGTCTTCATCGCCCTCGGCGTGGCCGGATTCGTGACCACCGGCAGCCAGCACCCCACCGCGCTTATCCCCGCCGCGCTCGGCCTGCTGCTCGGCATCTTCGGAGCCATCGCGCTCTCGCCCGACCCCAAGCGCCGCAAGCTCTTCATGCACATCTGCGTTACGCTCGGCCTGCTCGGCTTCCTCGGCACCGTCATGGGCCTGATCCAGTGGTTCCAGATGCTCGCCGGCGCGGCGGTCAAGGATCCTCCCGCCACGGAATCGAAAGCCGCCATGGCCCTGCTCAGCCTGCTCTACGTAGCCCTCTGCGTACGCAGCTTCATCGCCGCCCGCAAAGCAAGGTTGGTGTAAGCATGCCCAGCATGAGGAGCGGCGGAATGGCCATGCAAGCCGAGCGCGGCGGCCGCGGCATCGCGACCAAGGGTAGCGACGCGCCCAGGAAAAAAGTCGACTTCAAGCGCCTCTGGCCCACCATCTGGAGCCTCGTCAAGCCGCGCCGCCTGCTCATCGCCATCGGCTTCGCGCTGGTGGCCATCAAGACCGTCGCCGGCCTCACCCTCCCCTACCTGAGCAAATACCTCCTCGACAACGTCCTCGCCACCACCCATCCCCAGCCCGAGAAGCTGCCCCGCCTCATATACATCGTCTTCGGCGCCACGCTCATCCAGGCCCTCAGCTCCTTTTCGCTCACTCAACTGCTCTCCAAAGAAGGCCAAAAACTCATCTCCGACCTCCGCAAGCAGGTGCAGCAGCACGTTGGCCGTCTCAGCGTCTCCTACTACGACGCCAACCGCACCGGCACCCTAGTCTCCCGCATCATGAACGACGTCGAAGGCGTCCGCAACCTAATCGGCACCGGCCTCGTCGAGTTCGTCGGCGGCATGTTGACCGCCATCCTCGCCTTCATTTACCTGCTCCATCGCAGCGTCCCTGTCACCCTCACCGTCTTCGCGGTCATCGGCGTCTTCGTCGTCGTGCTCCAATACGCCTTCAAGCGCATCCGCCCCATCTTCCGCGAACGCGCCAAAATCAACGCCGAAGTCACCGGCCGCCTCACCGAATCCCTCGGCGGCGTACGCGTCATCAAGGGCTACCACGCCGAGGACCGCGAGGCCACCGTCTTCGGTGCCGGCGTCGATCGCCTGCTGCGCAACGTCGTCAGCTCGCTCACCATGACCAGCTCGCTCTCCGCCGCCTCCACCACCGTCCTCGGCCTCGTCTCCGGCCTGGTCATGTGGCTGGGCGGCCACGCCGTCCTCAACCACTCCTGGACCGTCGGCGACTACTTCAGCTACAACATGTTTCTCGCCTTCATGATCGCCCCCGTCTTCCAGATCGTGAACATCGGCACCCAGCTCACCGAAGCCTTCGCCGGACTCGACCGCACCACCGAAATCCTCAACGAAATGGAAGAAAACGCCGACCCCAAACGGACCGGCCAAATGCCGCCCATCACCGGCCGCGTCCAGTTTGAAAACGTCGAGTTCGCCTACGAAGAAGGCAAACCCGTCCTCCACGGCGTCGATTTCCTCGCCGAACCCGGCTCCGTCACCGCGCTGGTCGGCTCGTCGGGATCCGGCAAATCCACCATCATCAGCCTCGTCTGCGCCTTCCACACCCCCACCGTGGGCCGCGTCCTCGTCGATGAGCAGGATCTGGCCGCCGTCAACCTCAACAGCTACCGCTCGCAGCTCGGCGTCGTCCTCCAGGACTCGTTCCTCTTCGACGGCAGCATCCGCGACAACGTCATGTTCTCCCGCCCCGACGCCACCGCCGAGCAATTCCTCTTCGCCTGCCGCACCGCCCGCGTTGATGAATTCGCCGAGCGCTTTCCCGAGCAGTACGACACCATCGTCGGCGAGCGCGGCGTCAAGCTCTCCGGCGGCCAGCGCCAGCGCCTCTCGATCGCCCGCGCCCTGCTCGCTCAGCCCCGCATCCTCATCCTCGACGAAGCCACCAGCTCGCTCGACTCCGAATCCGAAGCCATGATCCAGGAAGGCCTCAATCAGCTCATGCTCGGCCGCACCACCTTCGTCATCGCCCACCGCCTCTCCACCATCCGCCGCGCCGACCAGATCCTCGTCGTCGAAGGCGGCAAAATCGTCGAGCGCGGCAACCACGAAAAACTCTTCGCCCTCCACGGCCGCTACTACGACCTCTACACCCGCCAGCACGGCCTCGAAGCCAACCTCTTCCTCGCCCCCGGCGAAGGCGACGCCATTCCGGTACAAACCCTCTAGTTTTCCCAAATTCCGCCGATACACCCATCAGCGTCACAATCCCAACCCACCGAAAATAGCCGCTCTTCGTGCTATCATCCGGTCAAGAGGCTCCAAAATGCGCAAAACCGAGCCGATCGTCTAAAGCATCGCAAACCAGCGCTCCGACGACGGGTGACTCATATCCCATGTCTCACTCGGTGTTTCGAATAATCCCCGCTCAGAGCAGTTGATGCACCAACTCCCGGCGATCCTCCGGCAGCGGACTGAAGTCCTTCCCCGGTCCCAGTTCTCGCCTAAGGCTCTTCAGGAACGTCTCCACCGCGCGTGTGCTCCTGAGCGTAGTTTCGAGATGACTCTTTGTCTCCCGGCAGACCTGCACCACGCGATCCCAAAGCGCCTCCCGCTCCTTCAAATCGGTTCCGCTCTTCGACGCATCGGCCAGGTAGCAAGCCAGATTGATATACACATCGGCGAAATACTTCTCCTGCCCGCGCCGCGAAACGTTCTTCATCCCCTCCGGCGAAAGTAGCCCCTCCGAAAGACCGATCGCCTTCTCGCGATTGCCCTCAAGATCGAAAAGTAGAGCCAAATTGTATACGGCCCCAGCGTTGTACGGGTCCAGTTTGGTGCATTGCACCAGATCGGCCTTGGCTTGCAGCATCAGCCCCTTGAACTCATCCGACTTCTGCCGCGCCGCGTCCGCCAGGTTGTAGCGCGCCGCATCGTTATCCGTCTGCGCCCCCGTCCGGTACTGGTCGAAATAAGATCGCGAAAGCACCATATACAGCTTCAACAGACTGGCCTTGTCCAGCACCACCACGCTCACCGCCACAATCTGTAACTCGTCGATCAGCACATCCTGGTGCTGTTCCTCCCGCTTCCATGAGTCGGCCTGCGGATGGTTCAGATTTTCATCTTCCGGATACTTCGCCTCCAGCTTCTGAATCAGCCCCAGCACCCGCCCCTGCAACTCCGAAATAAAAGGAAACTCCGCCCGCACCTGAGCCTTCAGCGCCTGCAACTCCTCCTTGGTGGACTGCAACGTCTTTTTCAACTCCTCCTGCGTCTCCTCGCGCAGCGTATTCACCTTCTCCAACTGCTCCTTCGCGTCCTGCCGGCTCACCAATACGGTCGCTAATGCCAAAAAGCTCAGAATCGACGTGTATAGCCCCACCACCGGCAGCAGCTTATCCATCAAAAGCTCTTCGCCCTCGATCGATGCGTCCACTTGCGCTTCCACAGCTTCTGCAAATCCGGCGCAGAAACCGGCGCAACCACTCCCGCCGCCGAAACGCCCTGTGCCGCCGGCGCAGGACTCGACTCGGCCCTGGCGCTCACGCCGTAATAGACGGCAATTGAAAATCCAAGAATCGCCAGCAGCGCCGCCAACCCCACCCCAGCCGCCCCAAGCATCGCCGCGCGAAATCCCCGCATCGAGCGCGACCACAACCCACTCCAAGCCGCGGAGCTTACGCCAGACTGCCCAGAAAGCCCACCGCCAACCCCCATGCCGTACCTCCTTTTTCGAGACCCATCCGTTCTACACCTTCCGGCGCTCCAAAGTCCCACGCCATGTACATCGGGTGTACTCTATGCACATGGCGCTTCACATCCAGGACCCCGAAACCGATCGCCTCGCCCGCCAACTCAGCGCGGCCACCGGCGAAACCATCACCCAGACCGTCAAGACATCTCTGCGCGACCGGCTCAGCAGCGTGGCACCTGCGCCTCGAAGGTCCAAGAAAGACATCATCGCCGCGGTTGAACGCATCACCGCCAAACTCGCGAAGTTGCCAGTTCTGGACACGCGAACACCCGACGAAATCATCGGTTACAACGAACACGGATTCTTCGACTGATGGTGGTCGATACCTCAGCCATCGTTGCAATCGTCTTCCGAGAGCCGGACCGCACTCTCTTGTACGACAAGATCCTCGATAGCGCTTCCGCACAGATTTCCGCCGTCAGCTATATGGAGGCTGGTATGGTGCTGACTTCGCGCTTGGGGAATGCCGAGAAGGCGCTCGACGAAATCTTGGACGAACTTAGCATCGGCGTTGTCCCGGTAACTCCGATACACGCCAAACTCGCCCTCGAAGCGTTCCGCCGCTACGGCAAAGGCCGCCATCCCGCCGCGCTCAACTTCGGCGACTGCTTCAGCTACGCCCTCGCCAAATCCGCCGCCGAACCGCTCCTCTTCAAAGGCGCCGACTTCACCAGGACCGATGTACAGGTCGCATGAGCCCGACAG
>Ga0209208_10001651_pt1 | contig 31654 bp, 28 predicted proteins | sample S1TSphfallax_3_FD_187694 | JGI IMG/M metagenome (GOLD analysis project Ga0209208, IMG submission 187694) | Host-associated microbial communities from peat moss isolated from Minnesota, USA - S1T2_Fd - Sphagnum fallax MG (SPAdes) (version 2) | ecosystem: Host-associated > Plants > Peat moss >...
CGGGTCGCGAATGACCGGGTCGCGAATGACCGGGTCGCGAACGACCGGGTCGCGAACGACCGGATCGCGAGGGACTGCAACGCTGAGTTTAGGGCGGCGCTCTGCAACTGTTTGAAAGGCCGCAGGGTGGCGAGCGCGCCATCTTGGTGGGTGTGGGCATCAAGCACCCGGTTGATCCCTACGACACGTCGGAGTTCAAGGCATTGGCAGCCTCCGCGGGTGCGCAATGCGTAGGCGTGGTACTCGCCACCCGTGCCCGACCGGACCCGAAGTATTTCGTCGGTTCGGGTAAGGCCGATGAGATCAGGAGCTGTGCGGACGAGCATGGCGCCGAGGTGGTGCTCTTCAATCACACCTTGAGTCCGAGCCAGGAGCGCAATCTCGAGAAGCTCACCAATCGCCGAGTTTTGGATCGGAACGGCCTGATTCTCGATATCTTCGCGCAGCGAGCCCGCAGCTTCGAGGGAAAACTACAGGTCGAGCTTGCGCAGCTTCAGCACCTGTCCACCCGTCTGGTGCGCGGCTGGACGCATTTGGAGCGACAGAAGGGCGGGATCGGTCTGCGGGGCCCCGGCGAAACCCAGCTGGAGACCGATCGTCGGCTCATCGGCAAGCGGATCCGCACTTTGCAGAACCGCTTGGAAAAGCTCGGGCGCCAACGCGACACCAGCCGTCATGTGCGACGTGAGGTGCCCGTGCCGACGATCGCCCTGGTCGGCTATACGAACGCCGGGAAGTCCACGCTGTTCAATGCGCTCACCGGCGCGACCACCTACGTCGCCGATCAGCTCTTCGCCACCTTGGATCCCACCGTCAGGAAGGTGAAACTCGACGGAGTGGGCGAAGTCGTGCTGGCCGATACGGTGGGCTTCGTCCGGGCGCTGCCGCACGAATTGGTGGCCGCTTTTCGTTCGACGCTGCAGGAGGCCCGTGATGCGGATTTGCTGCTGCACGTGGTCGATGCCAGCGACCCGCTGCGCAATGAGAGAATCGATCAGGTACGAGAGGTGCTGCGCGGCATCGGCGCCGGTGAGTTGCGCGAATTGTTGGTCTTCAACAAGATCGATCAGCTCGTCGCCGACGAGGTTTCTGATCCCGGTTTGACGATGCCGCGGGTCGTGTCGGACGCGGACGGCGCTGCGGTACAGGCCTGGCTGTCGGCCACGACCGGCGCCGGACTTGCGGAGCTGCGAGCCGCTTTGGCCCGGGCGGTAAGGCCGAATCAAGTGCGCCGTACGCTGCATTTGGAGCTGCCGGCGGCGGCAGTGCGTTCGGATCTGTATCGCCGCAACGCGGTGCGTGCCGAGCGCCAGCGCGACGATGGGAGTTGGGATCTCGACGTTGAACTCGATTTGACCGAGATCGACAAATTGTTGGGCGGCCGGGGCGTCAATTTGGTGGATAATACGGATTCAAGCCGCGAACAGCGCGTGGCATAGCCGACTTGTGGGAGTCCGGTCGGCTGTTAGAATGTCCGGCTGCACAACACCGAATAACTGACCGCAAACCAATTAGGCATACGCATGGCTTGGAACGAACCTGGCGGCGAAAAACGCAACCCGTGGAATCGCCCGCAGCAGTCGCAAAACGACCTCGACGACGTGTTGCGCAATCTGCAGCGGCGGCTGGCTGCCCTTTTTGGCCGCGGCACCGGTGCGGGCGGCGGCAGCGGTCCGGCCAATTTCAATCGAATTTTCGGCGGCGTGGTGGCCGTGGTTGCGCTGGTCTGGCTCGGCAGCGGCGTGTATCGCGTCGATGCTCAGGAGCGCGCCGTCATCTTGAGGTTCGGCAAGTTCGAGGAAATCACCGGGCCTGGCTACAACTGGCATCTTCCCTGGCCGATCGAACGGCGGATCATCGTCAACGTCTCGCGCCAGTACAGCGTCACCGACGATGCGAGCATGCTCACCGCCGACACCAACCTGGTCGAGGTCAAGTCGGCAGTCCAGTACACCCAGCCCGATCCGATGAAATTGTTGTTCAAGGTGCGGGATGTGGAGGACACGCTGGCGCAGGTGAGCGAAAGCGCGATGCGTGAGGCGGTGGGTCAGGCCTCGCTCGACAAAGCGCTGGCATTCGACCCGTCGATCACCGATCGGGCCCGCATGCTGCTGCAACATACTCTCGACTCCTATGACATGGGCATCCGGGTCCTGTCGGTCAACCTGACCGACGTGAACGTGCCGGAAGCGGTCCAAGACGCGCAGCGCGACGCGATCAAGGCCGACAAGGACCGGCAACGCTATCAACAGGAGGCCGAGCTCTATCGAAACGACGTGCTGCCGCGTGCGCGCGGCGAGGCGGCCAAGCAAATCCAGGATGCGGAGGCCTATCAGCTGCAGGTTCTGGCCATCGCGCAGGGCGACACATCCCGCTTCGATCAGGTCCTGGCGCAATATGAACATTCGCCCGCCGTCACCCGCGAGCGCATGTATCTGGATACGCTGGGTGCGGTCTATAAGAATTCGCGCAAGATCATCGTCGATACGAAAAGCGGCAACAACATGCTGTATCTGCCTCTCGACAAGCTGATCTCGCCGACGCAAGGGTCGATCGCGATGCCGAACGACACCATGACGGTGGCGCCTTCACGGATACCCGAGGTGCAGGTGGCACCGGTCGAGGATCCGGCGCGTGCGCGCGGAGTGCGATGATGCAAAACCGGCTCCTGTATATCCTGCTGAGTCTCATCGTGCTGATCCTTGCAGTGCGTGCGAGCGTCTTCACGGTCACCGAAGGTCGTCTCGCCATCAAGTCCGTCGGCGGTGAAATCGTCGATTCGAACATCCAGCCCGGTTTGCATTTCCGCATTCCATTGGTGGAAGAAGTGTCGTTCTTCGACAAGCGGATCATCACCCAGCTGTATCCCGCGGAGCGATTCTTGACCCGCGAACAGGAACAGCTCAACGTCGACTTCTACGTCAAATGGCGCATCAGCAACCTGCGCCGCTACTACGAAGCGACGGGCGGCACCGAAGAGGTGGCCAATGCGCGCCTCGGCGAGACCATCAAGGACAGCATCAAGAGCGTCGTCACCCAGCGTACCTTGCAGCAGGTGATCACCGCCGAACGCACCGAGTTCACCGATGCCATGATGAAAAATGCACGGCCCGCCGCCGAGCAGCTCGGCGTGCAACTCGTCGACGTGCGGATCACCAAGATCGATCTGCCTCAGCAGGTCCGCGACTCCGTGTACGATCGCATGCGGGCGACCTTCAAGGCGCAGGCCGCGAAGCTGCGCGCCGAGGGCATCGAGACATCGGAACGCACCCGCGCCGAGGCCAACAAGGAGCAAACCGAGGTTCTCGCGGATGCGGCTCGTCAGGCCGCGCAGATCCGCGGTCAGGGTGATGCCTCGGCGAGCGAGGTGTACGCCAAGTCCTACTCGAAGAACGCAGAGTTCTACAGTTTTTACCGCAGCATGCAGTCCTATCGCGATGCCATCGGCACTCAGAGCGACGTGCTGGTGATCGCGCCGGACAGCGCCTATTTCAAGTATTTCAAACAGCCGCAGGCGCAGAAGTAGGGCGCACGCAATGGAAATCGGTTGGGGCGAGTTGGGGCGTTACATGGGGGGAGCCTTTGCACTCTACCTGGTGCTCGAGGGCGTACTACCCTTCCTCAATCCGGCTGCGGCGCAGCGCCTGATGGCCAAGCTCGCGCAAGTCGATTCCAAGCAGCTCCGTTGGGGCGGTTTCGTCAGCATGGTGGCCGGGCTGTTCCTGCTCTGGATGGCTCGCAATGGGTAGGAATCTCGTCGTCATCGGTTTGCAGTGGGGCGACGAGGGCAAGGGAAAAATCGTTGACCTGCTCACCGATCAGGTGGCCGCCGTGGTGCGCTTTCAGGGCGGTCACAATGCGGGTCATACCCTCGTCATCGGCGGCAAGAAGACCATCCTGTCGCTGATCCCGTCCGGTATTTTGCATGCCCACGTCCAGTGCCTCATCGGCAACGGCGTCGTCTTGTCGCTGGAGGCGCTGTTCAAGGAAGCGCAGACCCTCATCGGCGAGGGCATTCCGGTATTCGAACGCCTCAAGGTGAGTCCCTCCTGTCCGTTGATCCTGGCCTCGCATGTTGCGCTTGACCACGCCCGCGAGAAGGCGCGGGGTCCGAATGCCATTGGCACGACCGGTCGCGGTATCGGTCCCGCCTACGAAGACAAGGTGGGGCGACGTGCGCTGCGGGTGTCCGACCTGTTTCATCGCGAGCGGTTCGCCGCGAAACTCGGCGAGATCCTCGATTACCACAACTTTTTGTTGCAACGGTATTACCAGAGCGCTCCGGTCGAGTTTCAACAGGTGCTGGAATCGAGTCTCGAACTCGGCGAAAAGCTCAAGCCGATGGTGGCCGACGTGACGGGCATACTCGACAGCTTGAGTCTCGACGGGCGAAACGTGCTGTTCGAGGGCGCTCAAGGAGCGATGCTCGACGTGGATCTCGGCACCTATCCGTTCGTCACCTCATCGACCACCACCGCCGGCGGTGCGGCTGCCGGTACCGGTTTGGGTCCTCGACGCCTGCACGAAGTGCTGGGAATCGTGAAGGCCTATGCCACCCGCGTGGGCGCCGGTCCTTTTCCCACCGAACTGTTCGATGAATGTGGCGAGCATTTGTCGCGGGTGGGCCATGAATTCGGCTCGGTCACCGGCCGGCGGCGGCGCTGCGGCTGGTTCGATGCGGTGGCGCTGCGCCGTTCCATCATTCACAGCAGCTGTTCGTCGCTGTGCGTGACCAAACTCGATGTGCTCGACGGCTTGGATACGATCCGCGTTTGCGTCGGCTACAAGATCGACGGTGAAACGGTGCTCACGCCGCCGCTGTTGGCCCAGCACTTCGGCGACTGCCAGGCCGTCTACGAAGAGCATCCGGGTTGGAAGGAAAGCAGTGCCGGGATCACGCGATACGAGGAATTGCCGCGCAATGCCCAAACATACTTGGAACGGCTTCAAGCATTGGTCGGTGTTCCGATCAGCATCATTTCCACGGGTCCCGACCGCGACCAGACCATCATACGGCACAACCCGCTCGGTTGAAGCGGCGCGGCGATGCCGGCTGCTGCCGGCAGCCGCCATGCTCTGCCTGGCGGCCACCTCGTCCGGCGGCGCGGTGCCGTCGGCCGACGAACGGGCCAACCGCCTGGTTGGCGCCATGACCCTGGAAGAAAAGATCGGCTTGTTGCACGGGGACATCGCGCTGCCTTGGACGCGCAGTGACGGCATGGTCTTCAAGGTGCCGCCCGGTGCCATTCCCGCGGCCGGCTTCGTGCCCGGTGTTCCGCGGTTGGGTATCCCATCGCTGTATGAAACCGACGCCAGCTTGGGTGTGGGCAATCCGCAGTTCTACCGCCCGGGCGATGTGGCCACCGCGTTACCGTCGTCACTCGCCTTGGCTGCGACGTTTGATCCGGCGCTGGCGTATGCGGCCGGCGCCATGGTGGGTAGCGAAGCCCGGGCGAAGGGTTTCAATGTCCTGCTGGGTGGCGGCATGGATCTCACGCGCGATCCCCGCAACGGCCGTAACTTCGAGTACCTGGGGGAGGATCCGTGGCTTGCCGGCGTACTGGCCGGCGAGGAAGTGCGCGGCACCCAGGATCAGCACGTCATCTCCACGGTCAAGCACTTCGCCCTGAATGCGAACGAAACCAATCGAACGACGCTCGACGCGCGCATCGATCGTGCCGCATTGCGCGAGTCCGACCTTCTGGCTTTCGAAATCGCCGTCGAGCGCGGGCAGCCCGGCGCCGTGATGTGCGCCTATAACCGGCTGAATTCGGAGTATGCCTGCGGCAATCATTGGTTGCTTACGGAGGTGCTCAAGACCGACTGGCATTACCCGGGTTGGGTGATGTCGGATTGGGGTGCGGTGCATGCCGTCCTTGACGCCGCCAACGGGCTGGACCAGGAATCGGGATCGCAGCTCGATAAAGAGGTGTTCTTCGCGGCGCCCCTGAAAGAGGCGGTTCAATCGGGCACCCTCCCGCTGGCCCGCATCAACGACATGGTGCATCGGATTTTGCGCTCGATGATCGCGGTCGGCATCGTCGATCACCCGCCCGTCGTGCAGGACATCGATTACCCGGCGCACGCGAAGATCGCCTTGGATATCGAGCGCAAGGGCATCGTCTTGCTGAAGAACAGTGCCGGCCTGCTGCCGCTCACCCGCACTCTCAAAAGTATCGCGGTGATCGGCGGTTATGCCAACGTCGGGGTGCCCTCCGGCGGCGGTTCGGCCCAGGTGATCCCCTCGAATGGGGCGGCGATGCGCATACCCGGAAGCGACAGCATACCGGAGTTCTTCGATCCGTCGCCGCCCGTGGAGGCCATCAAGAGCGCTGCGCCGCAAACTGTGGTGCGCTACGAAGGCGGTGGATTTCCGGCGCGAGCGGCCGCGCTCGCCGCCATGGCCGATGTGGCGATCGTGTTCGTCACGCGGCAGGAGCGCGAGGGTGTCGATATTCCGAACCTGGCGCTTCCCGACGGACAGGATGCCACCATCGCCGCCGTCGCGGCCGCCAATCCCCACACCATCGTGGTGCTCGAAGCCGGCAATCCCGTGTACATGCCCTGGCTCGATCATGTCGCGGCGGTGGTCGAAGCGTGGTTTCCCGGCCAGGAGGGCGGTCAGGCGATCAGCGACGTGCTGTTCGGCACCGTGGATCCGGGGGGCCGTCTGCCGCTCACGCTGCCGCGCACTGCCGCGGATTTCCTGCGCCCCAACCTGCCGAATTTGGGTGCATTGCCCGGTGCACCCGTGTCCATCGACTACACCGAGGGCGCGGAGGCCGGCTATCGATGGTATGCCGCGACGGGCGTGGTGCCGTTGTTTCCGTTTGGCTTTGGCTTGTCGTACACCCGCTTTGACTATGATCGGCTGACCGTCAAGGGCGGCCAGGATCTGACCGTGACCTTCGACGTGCGCAATGTCGGCGAACGACCGGGTGCCGACGTGCCGCAGGTTTACCTGACGTCGGCGGCCGGCCGGCGGACGCTCCGGCTGATCGGTTTTCAGCGCGTGGAGCTTGAACCGGGTGAGCGGCGTACCATTACACTCACCGCAGACCGGCGAGTGCTTGGCTGGTTCGATGAAAAGCACCGACGTTGGCGGTTGACCCGCGGCCTTTACCGAGTTCGTGTCGGCAAATCCGCGGCCGATACCGGGTTGCCGGGCGAGGCGGTCCTCGCCGCGCGCTGAAGATGGACCTATGCCAATCGAGCGTTCGAGCCCCGCTCCCGCTGCGACGGCCGTACCGATGACCGGTGACGATCCCGTCGAGAATCCCGTTCATCGCTTGGGCGCGCTGCGAGTGTTCGTGTTTGCGCTGTTCTTCGCGTTCGGCGGGATCACCAGCCTCAACGATGTGCTCATTCCGAAATTGAAGGGATTGTTCACCCTGACCAACGGCGAGGTCATGTTGGTGCAATCGGCCTTCTTCGGGGCCTACTTTCTCATTTCTTTGCCGGCAGCCGCCCTGGTGCGAAGAATCGGCTACATGCGCTCGGCGGCCGCTGGATTGTTGACCATGACCTTGGGATGCCTGCTGTTCGTCCCCGCCTCCGAGTATGGATTGTTTGGCGCCTTCCTCATGGCGTTGTTCGTTCTGGCGGCCGGTATCACCACCGTGCAGGTGGTGGCCAACCCCCTCATTTCCATGCTGGGACCTCGCGCCACGGCGAGCAGCCGCCTGACCTTCGCACAGGCATTCAATTCGGCGGGTACGACGATGTTTCCTTACGTGGGTTCAATCCTCATCTTGGCGAAGCTCACCCCGGTCGACACGGCGACGTTGAGCGATGCCGCTCGCAGCGCAGTCCGCAGCGCGGAAACCCGTGTCATCGTACATACCTACTTGGGCCTTGCGGCGGCGCTCGCGCTGCTGGCGTCGGCCGTGTGGCTTCGCCGCAAGGCGTTGGTCGAGCCGGCGCCGTCGATGACCCCGATATTTCGCGCATTCAATCTGCTCCGACGCCCACGATTCGCCTTCGGTGCGGCGTGCATCTTCCTCTATGTGGGCGGCGAAGTGTCGATCGGATCATCCATCGTCATTTATCTGATGCAGCCCTCGGTGCTGTCGCTGGCCGCAGACCAAGCCGGCAAGTACTACGTGCCGCTCTATTGGGGCGGCGCCATGGTGGGCCGCTTCGTCGGCGGTTTCATATTGAGGGCCTTCTCGCCCGGTAAGGTGCTCACCGCCGCCGCCGCCGTCGTACTCGTTCTGTTACTGATCTCCGCCACCAGCATCGGCGCCGTTGCGGCCGGGTCGCTGTTGGCGATCGGCCTGTTCAACAGCATCATGTTTCCGACGATCTTCTCGCTGGCCAGCGAGGGTCTCGGCGCACGCGCCGCCGAGGGCTCGGGCGTCATCTGCGTTGCCATCGTGGGCGGCGCCGTCATCCCGCCGCTCACCGGCCATGCTGCGGATATTTGGACTTGGCAGCTGGCGCTGATCGTGCCGGCAATGTGTTATGTGTGCATCGGCGTTTTCGGTTGGTTCGCGCGCCACCCTTTGGCGCCGGTCGCTGACGCGTAGCGCGCTTACGGTCGCTCGTCGATACGAGCGGGGAGGAGAACAATGCCATCAGTGATATTGCGAGGGAGTGGGCGGTCGGCACTGGCGGGCGCCCGCAGCGTCGCTCCCGCCGATCCCGCGGAGCGCCTGGAAGTGAGCGTCTTCGTCCGGCGCCGCGCCGCGCAGGGGTTCCACGATCGAGCTGCGGCGCTCGCTGCCGGAGATCGCAAGGGCAGGATCCTGAGCCGGGAAGAATTTGCCCACCAGCACGGTGCCGATCCCCAGGATTTGTCGGCGGTCAGCCGGTTTGCCGCGGCCCATGGCCTGACCGTGGTGCTGCAGCATGCGGCTCGCCGCACCGTGATCCTCGCGGGCACGGTGGCGCAATTCTCCGATGCCTTCGGCGTACAGCTCCACCAAATGCACCATGCCCAGGGCACTTATCGCGGCCGGACCGGCGAGATCAGCCTGCCGGCGGAACTCGATGGGATCGTCGAGGCGGTGCTCGGCCTCGACAATCGGCCCCAGGCCAGGTCGCATCATCGGGTACGCCGGGCGGCGAGCCCTGAAGCCGTGTCGTATACCCCGCCGCAGGTCGCGGCGTTGTATGGTTATCCGGCGGGCGCCGGTGCCGGCGAGTGTGTCGGCCTCATCGAACTGGGCGGCGGCTTCAAACCCGCTGACCTCGACACCTACTTCGGTACCCTCGGCATCGCCGCTCCCACCGTCACGGCCGTCTCGGTCGACCAGGCCAGCAATGCACCGACCGGCAGCGCCGATGGACCGGACGGTGAGGTCATGCTCGACATCGAAGTGGTCGGCAGCGTTGCGCCCCTGGCGCGGGTCGCGGTGTACTTCGCGCCGAATACGGATGCCGGTTTTCTCGATGCGGTGACCACAGCAATCCACGACACCACCAACAAACCCTCCGTGATATCCATCAGTTGGGGCGGCGCCGAATCGACCTGGACGGCGCAGGCCAAGACGGCGATGGACAGCGCTTTTCAGGCGGCGGCTACCCTCGGCATCACCGTCTGTGTGGCTTCCGGGGACAACGGATCGAGTGATGGAGTGACCGGCGGCGGCGACAACGTGGATTTTCCCGCCTCCAGCCCCTTTGCTTTGGGCTGCGGCGGTACCCGCTTGCACGCGACGTCGCCGACGGTTGCCCCAACCACCATCACCAGCGAGACCGTCTGGAACGACGGTGCCCAGGGTGGCGCCAGTGGGGGCGGTATCAGCACCTTCTTCCCGGTGCCCAGCTGGCAGAAGGGATTGAGCGCCCAAGACGCCGATGGCAAGAGCATTGCGCTCACGATGCGCGGTGTGCCGGATGTCTCGGGTGATGCGGATCCGCAGACCGGCTACCAGGTGCGCGTTGACGGCTCCAATACCGTCATCGGCGGCACGAGCGCCGTGGCGCCGCTATGGGCGGCGCTGATCGCTCGCATCAATGCCATCACGGGCAAGCCCGCGGGGTTTGTGAATCCGCAGCTCTATGCCGATCCTGGCGCGTTGAACGACATCACCACGGGCACCAACGGCGATTTCCAAGCCGCCAGAGGCTGGGACGCCTGCACCGGGCTTGGAACGCCGAACGGCGGCGTGCTCAAGGGGGTCCTGTAGCGCCACCGCCGACCGACGGCGAGCCCTCGATCTGTCTAATGGGCGGCAATCGTGGGCACGCCGAAAAGACCGATGAGGCCGGTCAAAATCAAGTAGATCGCGACGATGTAATTGAGCAGCCGCGGTATCACCAGAATCAGAATGCCGGCGAGTAGCGCAACCAGCGGGGCGACGCTGAGATTCAAGTTCATGGCCATGAGGATCTCCTTCCGAGTGACATTTATTCCTTTAGTGTGACCCAGACGAGGTCGATCGGCGCATCCCCGGCATTGCCCGATTCGTGTCCTTCACTGATATCGATGCGGGGCATCCACCCCACGGACCCGTCAGGCGATGGCTGGTCATACACATGCATAGGTTCGCTCTTGGAACGGGTAGCCCATAGGCCGCCTTGCACGTGGATGAACAACATGTTGGGCTGATGCTCATGCACACCCTCCCACTGACCCGGCGCAACGATAAAGCGCTGCACGATCACCCGATCGTTGTCGAGTAGATCCTCGCCAGGGATATTCGGATAGTTGAGGTAGGGTGTGGCGCGCGCTGCCGCCGACGGTGTCACCGGCTTCAAGTGGACGGCGACGACCTCGAGTGCAACCGATCCGCAGTGGGTCGAACCGTTGAGCAGGGGTAACCAGTCGTCGCACCAGATGACCCGGCCGTCCCGCCAGATCGTCTCGCGCCCCGATTCAGCTCTCAGAATGCCACCCTTGATGATGACCCAGAGGTGATCCTCGACTGCTGGACGGTCGAGGACACGAGCACCCTGCACGCCGGTCAAACTGCAGGGGGAGTCGCCCGGGGCGATGGCCCGCCGGCGTACCCTGACGCGCTCGTTATCGAGCAGCACATCCTCGCTCACTGGACGGCCGCCTCAGCCGAACAGTTTCATGGCGTTCTGGAGCGTCTTGTAGATGCCCCACGCCAACGGGATCCCGACCGAGAGCCAGAGCATGACGAGACGCGTCCGCATGCTTATGCCCTGTCCTCAACGTGAAACCGCGTCGAGACCGGCCGCATGGCGAGATTGCACAGCAATCCGATCAACAGCAGTCCGCACATGATGTACATCGTGATCGAATACGCCTGAGCCTTGGGAACGCCATGGTCGATTTGGAATTTGCGCAGGTAAGTAAAGAGCTGCGGGCCGAGCACACCGGCGACCGCCCAGGCCGTCAGTATACGGCCATGAATGGCGCCGACGTTGAGAGTGCCGAACATATCGCGTAAATACGCGGGAATGGTTGCGAACCCGCCGCCGTACATCGAGATGATGATGGCGAAGGCCGCCACGAAGAGGGCCGTCGAACCCAAATGACCGGTGGCCGGAACGGTGCAATAAAGTGCGATCCCCAACAGGAAGAACACCAGATAGGTATTGCGCCGCCCAAGATAATCGGAGATCGACGCCCAGAAAAATCGGCCGCCCATGTTGAAGAGGCTGAGGAGTCCGACGAAGCCCGCTGCGCCGGCCGCGCTCACCCGCCCGGAAAACACCTCCTGGATCATCGGCGAGGCCTGTCCGAGCACGCCGATCCCCGCCGACACGTTCATGCACAAGACGCCCCAAAGCAGCCAGAACTGGGGGGTGCGCCAGGCTTGGTTCACGACCACATTCGCCTGGGTCACCATGTGCCCCGGATTCGCGGGCGGCGTCCACCCGTCAGGTTTCCAATCCCTCGCCGGTACGCGGATGCTGACCACTCCGATCATCATGTACATGAAGTAAATCACGCCCATGGTCACGAAGGTTTCGACCACGCCGTTGGAGGTGGCGCTCTTGAAGTGATCCATCAGCGCCAACGACAACGGCGCGGCGATCAACGCACCGCCGCCGAAGCCCATGATGGCCATGCCGGTCGCCATGCCGGGACGGTCCGGGAACCATTTGATGAGCGTCGAGACCGGCGAGATGTAGCCGATGCCCAAACCGCATCCGCCCAGCACTCCGTAGCCCAGATAAAGCAACCACAGCTGATGAAAATGCAGCCCGACCGCCGCGACGATGAAGCCGCCGCCGAAACACAAGGCAGCGGTGAACATGGATTTTCTCGGGCCCACGCGTTCCACCCAGCGTCCGAAAACGGCCGCAGACAGCCCCAAAATGGCGATGGCGATCGAGAAGGTCCAGCCCACATCGGTGGCTACCCAATCGGCGGGATCCTGATGGGTAATGCCGATCAACTTGGTGAGCGGCAGATTGAAGGTCGAGAAGGCATAGGCCTGGCCGATGCACAGGTGTACGGCGAGAGCAGCCGGCGGCACGAGGAAGCGGTTGAACTCGACCGGAGCGACCGTATTCTCGCGGTCCAGGAACGATGTCGTCATTGATTTTTTCTGGCCTGTTAAGAACCGCTATTGGTGCCCAGGAGAGGACTCGAACCTCCACGAATTGCTCCACTGGTACCTGAAACCAGCGCGTCTACCAGTTCCGCCACCTGGGCAGGTGGGTCATCAAGCGAGGCGCAGGAATGTACGCACCCCTCCCCAGCTTGTCAATCAACCGCCTTGGGTGGTCCAACCGCCCCTCGACCACAGTCAGGAGCGGGTGCCTTGGCTCGGCTCGGGGAGGCGGCGCCAAAGGGGTGGGCGTGCAGTGCAATAGCGGATCCCAGCCAAGCGTTGCTTTTAGTCCTCGAATGGAAAATCAGGATCATGAAGTCTCTTCTGGCAACCCGGCCCAGGATTGTTGCGCGTTTCTTGCTCCCGATCCGTCCATGGGCGGAGTCTCGATGGCTTTCGGTGCCGCGCACCATGCTGGCGCGCGAAACGTTGCACGTTGCGCGGTGTCGCCGCCGTCGCAGCCTGAAAAGTGACGCTTTTCGAGTAGATTACAAGCCAAAACGATTATTCGTCGGAGCGGCGACAGGGGTCCACGAAGGGCACTGTCCTGGCGCACGAGCGACCGGTCGGCGAATGATTTGCACCATCGATGAGCAGGAGCAATTTTTTTCGAATTTGCTTTTGTTTTTCGAATGCAGTGTGTAATAAAAGACCCCTTTACCGGTGTCGGAAAACCATGGTTGCATCACTGCAACAAGCCAACAGACAAGGGGATCTTCGAATGGCCAAGAAACTGCCGCTGCGGCTCGGTAGAGAGTCCTTCAATCGGCGCGGCTTGCATGCGCTGAGCGCCGCGGTCTTGGCGGCATTGTACGGGCCGCCGGCCGCTGCTGATGACAATGCCTTACAGGAGGTGGTGGTGACGGCGACCCGCCGCGCCGTTTCCGCGCAGGATCTGCCGATCAGCATCACGGCCGTCACGGGCGATACGCTCGATCAGGCCGGCATCAGCGACATTGCCGGTCTCGCTCATTCCATGGCCGGCGTGAATTTCACCGACAAGGGTCCCTTCGGCGGTGTGAATGGCTCGACGCTCATCATTCGCGGCCTGAACAGCGAGGCCACCGGCGGCCAGATCGCATTGGCGACTCCCATCGTTCCTCCCGTGGCGACGTACGTGGACGACACGGCGTTGTTCGTCAACCTGCGCCTCGACGATCTCGACCATGTGGAAATCCTCCGCGGGCCGCAAGGCACGCTGTATGGCTCGGGATCCTTGGGCGGTACCATCAAGTTCGTGCAGAACGCGCCGGATTTGTCCGGTTTCGATGCCAGCGGCGAGGCCGGCTTGAGCAAGACCGACCATACGCATGCCACGAATCAGGATGTCCGCGGCATGGTGAACCTACCCTTGTCGGACACCTTCGCGGTTCGTTTGAACGCCAGCTGGACCGATGAGGCCGGCTTCATCAATCAGCCGAATCTGTACGTGCTCGATCCTTCGGGAGCGCCGGTGTCCGCACAGCCCGGCAATTTGTACAGTCCGCCGGTGACGACGTCGAAGGACGGCACGAACTCGTACGGCTATCGCAATGTGCATGTCTCGGCGCTGTTCAAACCCAACGAGGACTTCAAAGCGCAGCTTTCTTATTTTTATCAGATCTCGACCGCGAATGGTTTTCCGTGGGATTCGCCGCAATATGGCCTGGATTCGCTCACCTCCACGGATCACACCCAGGACACGACCTACGACAAGGTCGATCTCTGGGCGTTGACGCTGTCGGAGGATCTGGGGTTCGCGACACTGACCTCCGATACCTCGTACGCGACCCACGACAATCTCACGAGCACTGACCTGACCAACTTGTACGATGATTTCAGCTTTTACAACCAGCTCTATGGCAACAATCCGCGCGTGCTCGTCACCGGGCACGATCAGTTGAAGGACACTCCGTGGTCGGAAGAGCTGCGCCTCGCGTCGACCGCGGGAGGCATGTTCGACTACGTGGGCGGCCTGTTCTTCAAGAGCGAGAACACGCTCATCAACGAGCATGAGTTCTATCCCGGCTATGCGTCCTTCTACAACGCCTGCGAACCCATCTACGGTCAGAACGTCAATTTCAATACTTTCTCCAATTGCGGCACGGGCTATACGCAGCCGGGCTCGGTGATCGACGGCATTACGATCCTGCCCGGGCAGGCCTACATCGGCGACTTCGAGACCCATTTCAAGGACTTGGCGGCGTTCGGCGAACTTACCTGGCACATCACCGCCGATTGGGATGTGACCGGTGGTGCGCGCGTGTTCAAACAGACCCTGACCCAGGCGCAGCAGACGGGGCTCTTGTTCGACGGCAACCCGGCGCTCTTCGGGCCGGTGCTGCCCATCGCCAATCTTTCCTTGAGCGACGAATGGCGCCGCGCGGTGTGGAAGCTCAACACCGCGTACAAGCTCGACAGCAATAACCTGGTGTATGCGACCTGGTCGCAAGGCTTCCGCCGCGGTAGCGTCAATGCCTTACCCGCGAGCGAGCCGGCTGAGTTTTACACCACGCCCTCGGCCTTGCTCCGGGTTCAGCCGGATACGGCGGACAACTACGAGATCGGCGCCAAGGGCACGATCGCGAAACGGCTCCGCTATTCGGCGGCCATCTACGACATCCAGTGGCACAACCTGCAGGAGGGCGCGCAGTTGACCCCCTTGGTGCTGCCGGCCGCCATCAATCTGGGCGAGGCCTACAGTCGCGGTGTGGAGGCGGAGATCGAAGCCAACATCACGGACCATATCAGCACGCAGATCGATTACACCTACGACCTCACCAAGATCACGTCGTACTCGGCCTTGGCGCAGGAGCCGGGAAATCTCTCGGTCACGCTGCCGCCGGTGGGCGGTCCCTTGCCGGGCACGCCGAAGAACAGCCTGGCGCTCGGCGTGGAGTACGGGCACCTGCCGCTCGCCGGGGGTGAAATGCGCTACGCCTTGGATGCCCGTTACCAGAGCCGGGTGGTGCCGGCGATCTCGGAGAGCATTCCCGTCGCTCCGGGATACACCACGCTCGATGCGCGGGCGAGTTACACCATCACTCACTGGACCGGAACGCTGTACTGCGACAACATCACCAACTCGCTGGGGATCGTCTCCTTCTCGGATCCGGCGAACTACGGCCAGAATTACCAGGCCATCGTCTCGCGGCCTCGCACCATCGGCTTCACCATCGGCTACAAGTTCAGGCCGCGTTGAAGATAGTGCGGTTGACCCAAGGTCATCGGTTCCCCCGCGACGCCGTCGGACGTCGCGGGGGGCCGCCAGCAGCAGGGGTGGGGCGCCGCGGGGGGCGCGGCGGCAGCAGGGGGGCGCCCCGGCGGACGGACGGCGGCGCGGAACGGCTGCCTCCGTTTTTCAAAAGCCGAAAGCAGTAAACCATTACTTTAATTAATCCCCGCGCCGCGCGATGATGAGAAGTACCCGGTCCGGCGGCCTGAAGCGACGGCCTGGTTTTTTCGCTCCACATCCGAGGAATCGCCATGATCCGTACCGGCCAGCAGTATCTCGATTCGATTCGCGACGATCGCGAGGTCTACATCAACGGTGAACGGGTCAGGGACGTGACCAAGAATCCGATGCTGCGGCCGTTGATCGACATCCGTGCCCGCATCTATGACATGCAGCACGAGGCGGCCACGCGCGATGTACTCGCCTACGAGCAGGACGGCGAGTGGAATGCGGTGGCCAACAAGCTTCCCCGCACGTCGCAGGACTGGTGGGACAAGCGGCGCGCCACGGATGCCGTCCTCGAGGAGATCGGCGGGGTTGTCACCCGCGTCGGCGACGAGACCGTCGGCGAGATGTGGTCGCTCTACGACGGCCAGGACGTGCTCAACGAAGTGGACCCGCAGTTCTCGGCCAACATCCGCCGGCATATCGGTCAGGTCCTGGAAGGCGATCCCTTCCACGTCTCGGCCAACACCGATCCGAAGGGGGATCGCTCCAAGCCGCCGCAGGAACAGGATCCCGATATGCTGCTGCATGTGGTCAAGGAGACCGATGCGGGCATCGTGGTGCGCGGCGCCAAGTACGAGACCGCCGCGGCGTACGCCAATCAGGCATTCACCAAACCCACCATCGCCAATTGGGGCAGCTCGGCGATGTCGGACTACGCCCTCGGCTTCATTTGCGATCTGAGCTCGCCCAACTTGAAGTTCATCTGCCGCACGGGTTTCGCCGGCCGGGGTTCGCCCGACGATTACCCGCTGTCGAACAAGTTCGATGAGGTGGATGCGCTGGTGATCTTCGACAACGTGCTCATCCCCTGGGAGAACGTGCTGTTCTACCGGCACACGCGGGCGGCGACTTTCATCCGTGCCACCCTGCATCGCTACTCGGCCTTCGCCTTCGTGCAGCGAAATCTGAAGCTTGCCGACATGATGATCGGCGCGGCGCTGTTCAACGCACGTCAGACCGGTCTCGACAAGCAGCAAGCGGTCCAGGAAAAGCTCGCCCAGCTCGCCGTGTACCGCGAAGGCATCAATGCGCATTTGACCGCCGCGATCACGCTCGCGGAACGAAGTCCCGCCGGACTCTTGATGCCGAATCAGTCCCTGCTGTACACCGGCCGGGTGCTCGCCTGTTCGCAGCTCCATGAAATGATGCACATCGCACGCGAATTGTGCGGCGGACAGATCTGCGTGACGCCGGACCGCGCCTCGTTCGAATCGCCCGACACCAAGCCGTGGCTCGATAAGTTCTACTCGGTGAACGACGACTGGGTCGCCGATGATCGACGCAAATTGCTCGCCTTCGCGCGCGATCTGCTCAACTCCGATTACGCCGGCCATCGGTTGACCTTTCAATTGTTCGCCCAAGCCCCGCCATTTGCGCATCTGGCGGCTGTGTACCGCAACTTCGATTGGGACGGCCCGCTCGACTTCGTGAAAAAAGCCGCGAATCTTTCCGACCGGGTGATGGAGCCGAGCACGCGCGTGTCCGGTGATGGTGCCGTGACCCAGTGGTACGGCGCGAATCCTCCGGCCGCCGCCCTGCAGAGTCCGCCGGCCTCGCAAGGTCAGGCGGCCGCGCCGAGCCCGGCAGCGAGTGCAGCACCGGCGTCGGTGGTCCGGTTGGCCGGGGCGAACTCGCGCGTGGCATGAGCGCTTCGCCCGGCATGCCGCAGTCGGCAGAGCAGCTTGCGCTGCGAGGGCGCTTTCTTTCCGGCATGAGTCATGCGGCGTGCACCGTCAATGTGGTCACCACGGACGGGAGCGCCGGCCGGCACGGCGTGACCGTATCGGCCATGGTCTCGGTGTCGGCCGACACCCCGCAGCCGACGTTGCTGGTATGCATCCATCATTTGAGCCCGGTGGCGGCGGCCCTGCTCGAGAATGGCGTGTTTTGCGTCAATGTACTGCGCGAGGATCAGGCGCACATTTCCGAAAGCTTTGCGGGGCGCACGGAGGCGCGCGGCGCCGAAAAGTTCGACTGCGCTGAATGGACTCACCAGGTGACCGGCGCGCCGCGGGTGCTCGATGCCATGGTCGCCTTCGACTGCCGCGTGACGGCGAGCGAACGCGTCGGATCGCACCTGGTCGTGTTCGGCTCGGTGCAGGACATTTTCATGGCGGGCGGTGGTGCACCGCTCATCTATGCCAATCGGGCTTATGGCGTGACGCAGCGCTTTCACCCGCGCAGTATCCCTTCATCCGATCCCGCCCAAGTCGCCGCTCCGCTCGCCCTCGGATGTTTCTCCACGTTTGCGCCCTATGTGCTGCCGGCGTTGCTCGCGCGCATGCAAAAGCTGCATCCGGCGCTTGAATGCACGCTGCTCGAAACGGATCAAGCGCGCTTGCTGGCGAGCCTTCGACGCGGCGAGATCGATCTGGCGCTGCTCTATGATTTTGGCTTGGGCGAGGAGATCGAGGCCAAGCCGCTCGCCCAATTGGTGCCCTACGTGCTGTTGCCGGCAGGCCACCCGTTGAGCGCGCTCGCTGCCATCGATCTGGTGTCCCTTGCCGGTGAGCCGTTGGTTCTACTCGACATCGAGCCGAGTCGGGACTATTTCCTGTCGCTGTTCCGCGATCGTGGGCTCGAACCGCGCGTGGGTTACCGCAGCACCTCTCTCGAGACGGTGCGCGGTCTGGTCGGTCACGGTTTGGGTTATGGATTGTTGGCGACCAAGCCGGCCAACAACATGTCGTATGACGGTCGCGCGCTGGTGGTGCGGCCGCTCACGCTGCCGGCACGCAACAGCCGGCTCGTGCTCGCCGCGGTGGCGGGCAGACGTCAGAGTCCCATGGCGCTCGAATTTGCCCGACATTGCCACGCATTCTTTGGAGTTTAGAAAATGCATACCCGTCTGCGTAAATTCAACACGCGCGATACCTATCCCGAACAAAAACTCGACAACGACTTGTGCCAGGCGGTGGTGGCTCGCGGTCGCACCGTGTTCTTGCGCGGTCAAGTCGGTCAGGATCTCGATACGGCGTTGAGCGTCGGCATCGGCGATGCGGCGGCTCAGGCCGAGCAGGCCATGGCGAACATCAAACAGCTGCTCTGCGAGGCGGGCGGCGACCTTGCGCACATCTGCAAGGTGACGATCTATCTCACCGATCCGCGCTATCGGGAAGCCGTGTACCGGACCGTCGGGCGATGGCTGAAGGGCGTCCATCCCGTTTCCACCGGCATTGTCGTGGCCGGCTTGGCGAGGCCGGAATGGGTGGTGGAGGTCGATGCCATCGCGGTCATACCCGATGCCGAATAGCCGGGGGATCGCCCGCCGGTCGCGCGGCGCGAAGTCAGCCGGGGTTCGCCGCCGATGACATTTTCCATCGTCGCGCGGAGCCCGGACGCCGCTTTTTTCGGCATCGCCATCGCCTCATCCTCTCCGGCAGTCGCGGCGCGCTGCGCGCACGTACGCGCCGGCGCCGGCGCGGTGGCGACCCAGAACATCACCGATCCGGCGTTGGGTCCGCTCATTCTTGCGCGTCTGACGCGCGCTGAACCGGCCGCTGAGGCGTTGGGCGCCGCCCTCGGGGCGACGCCCTTTGCGCAGTACCGGCAGGTACTCGTCATCGCCGCCGATGGGCCGCCAGCGGTGCACTCCGGGGCGAAAGCGCTGGGGGTGGTGAGCACGGCCATCAGTGCGCATGCGGCCGCTGCCGGTAATTTATTGGCTCACCCGGACGTGCCCGCGGCGATGTTGGCGGCTTTCGAGTCGCAAGGCGGACACCTGGCCGAGCGACTGTTGACGTCGCTCTCCGCAGGTCTCGAGCGCGGCGGCGAGGCCGGCCCGGTCCACTCCGCCGGTGTGTTGGTGGCGCAGGCGGTCAGCTGGCCCGTCGTCGATCTGCGCGTCGATTGGAGCGATCTGAATCCGATTGCCGACCTCGAGCGCCTTTGGCGTCTGTATGAGCCCCAGGTCGACGCCTATGTGCAACGGGCTCTGGACCCCGTCGGCGCCCCGGTCTTCGGCGTGCCCGGCGATCCGTGAAATTCACCTTCCGCCAGCTGTCTTACTTCATCGCGGCGGGGGAGACGGGCAGCATCACGCTGGCCTCGAAGCGGGCGAACATTTCGCAACCGGCGATCTCCACCGCCATCTCCCATATCGAGCGCGAACTCGATGTGCAATTGTTCCTGAGGCACCATGCGCAGGGGCTGTCGCTCACGCCGGCGGGCCGTGCGCTGCTCAAGGAAGCGAAACAACTGCTGAAACAGGCGGACGGCCTGTACTCGGCTGCCGCCGACATCAGCCATCACATGCGCGGCGAGCTGTCGGTGGGCTGGTTTTCGACGCTCGCACCCATCGTCATGCCCGAGGTGGTGAATTCGTTCCTGAAGGCGTATCCGGAGACCCGCATCCGTTCGCTCGAGAGTCATCAGGAGGGTTTGCTCAAGAGTTTGCGGCGGGCCGAATCCGAGGTTGCCATCACCTATGATCTTCAGCTCACCGACGATGTCGCGTTCATGCCGCTCGCGACCCTGCCGCCGTATGCGCTGTTCGGCGCGTCGCATCCGCTGGCGCGCGAGCGCTCGGTCCGTTTGAGTCAGTTGAGCGCGCTGCCGATGGTATTGCTCGACATGCCGATGAGCCGTGAATACTTTCGCGCGCTGTTCATCCGCGAGCGGCTGGAACCGAACATCGTGTGGTCTTCCACGCAGTTCGATGTGGTGCGTACGATGGTGGCCAACGGGCTTGGCTACTCACTCGCCAACGTCCGTCCGCGGGCCGGTATCGCGCTCGACGGACGCCGGGTTCATCGCGTGCCGCTCGCGGGCGATGCGCCGCCCCTGCGCATCGGCATTGCCAACTTGAAAGATTTGAAGAAGACACGGTTGGTCGAAGCCTTCGAGCGGCATTGCGGGGAATTGATCTCCGAGAGTTACATTCCGGGCATGGCGAACGATGTGCCGCGCCGGCGCCCACGGATGCAGCGCCGTTGATGCCGCTGCCCGAGCACCGCGACGTGCTGCGGCTCATGCAGACGCGCGACTGGAACGCCGCCGCCGCTGCCTGCCGCGAATTGAATGCCCGCCATCCGCGCTTCGCACCGGGCTGGTTGGCGGCCAGCCAAATTGCCATGGCGCATGGCGCCGCAGTGCCGGCGCTCGACGCCATCGACAAGGCGATTGCCCTCGATCCGAAGAATGCGGCGCTTCGGCTGCAGCGGACGACCTGTTTGCTCGCGCTGGGCCGCCGCCGCGATGCGCTCACCGAGGCCGATGAGGCGGAACGCTGCGCACCCGCCGACCCCAGGATACTGGACGGCGTGGGTACCGCGCGCAGCAACGCGGGCGACCATGCGGGGGCGCTCGCTGCCTATGATCGCGCCGTCGCGCTTGCGCCCCGCGATCCGCGGTTCCGCTACAACCGCGCTGCCGTGCGGCGCTTCGTCGGCGACCTTGCCGGCGCCGAGGCCGACTACGATGAGGTCATTGCCCGTCAACCGCGCGATTGCGAGGCCTATCTCAATCGCTCGGAGCTGCGCCGCCAGACCCTCGAGAAAAACCATGTCGCCGAACTCGAGGCGCTTGCCGCAGACGCCGCCCTCGATTGGCGCGGCCAGGTGCAAACGGGTTACGCGCTCGCCAAGGAGTACGAAGATCTCGAACGCTGGCCCGAATCCTTCGCTCATCTGCGGCGTGCGGCCGCGACCCGTCGCGCGCACATGCAGTACGACGTGGCTCTCGACGTCGCCACCGTCGATTGGATCATCGAGGCGTTTCCGGCGACGCCGGCGTTGCCTTCGCCGGCCGAGGCATCGCCGGCCGCACCTCAGCCGGCCGCGCCTCAGCCGGCCGCGCCTTTACAGGCCGTGCCGATTTTCATCGTCGGCCTGCCGCGCAGCGGCACGACGCTGGTGGAGCGAATCCTCGGCAGCCACAGCGCCGTGACAGCGGCGGGTGAACTCGATTGCTTTGCGCTCGCCATCGTCGCTGCGGCCCGCCGGCAGAGCGGGCAGCCACGCCTGCCCCGGCGTGAACTGGTGGCCGTGTCGGCGACGCTCGACTTCCCGGCGCTGGGTCAGGATTACCTGCGCCGAGTGCGCGGCATGGTGGAGGCGCCGGGCCGCTTCATCGACAAGATGCCGCTCAATTATCTGTATTGCGGATTGATTCACCGCGCCTTGCCCGGCGCCAGGATCATTCACATGACCCGTCATCCGATGGCGGCGGGCTACGCCGTCTACAAGACCCTCTTCAAGGACGGCTATCCGTTCTCCTACGACCTCACCGACATCGCACGCTACTACGTGGCTTATGCCAAGCTCATGGCGCATTGGCGAACGACGCTGCCGGGAGTGATCCACGAACTCGCCTATGAGGATTTGGTTGCCGACCAAATCGGCGAAACTCGCAAGCTCTTGGATTTTTGCGGCCTCGAATGGCAGGATGCCTGCGCCGCCTTCCACCAGAATCCGTCGGCCACCACGACCGCGAGTGCCGCGCAGGTACGCAGGCCGCTCTACGATTCCTCGGTGGCCCAGTGGACGAACTACACGACCGAGCTTAAGCCGCTGCGAGCTGCACTCGAGGCCGCCGGTATCGCGGTGCATGAGCCTTGAGGATCGTGTGAACAACCGCCGGGAGGGACCCAAAGCTGCTAACCTCATGCCCCGAATTCATCTGCTCAAAGGCTTCCATACCCTATGTCACGACGTGGTCAGAGGGGCCCGCGTGGGCCCAAACCGACCGAATCCACGACTGCCAACCCGCCGGATTGGCACGGCGAGGACCCGAATCTCGAACTCGAACGGCTGCGTTACGCTGATCCCATCGCCAGCCGCGAGCTGCTGCTCAAGCATTTGTCCGAAGCGTCGGAACCCTTGACCGCAGCGCGGCTTGCCAAGCGACTGGGACTCGAGACCGATCGCCAGCGCGATGCGTTGGCGAAGCGTCTCGCGGCGATGGTGCGAGACGGCCAGGCGATCGAAGGTCCCAATGGTTTTGGCACCGCCGGCGAAGGGGAACGCGTCGCGGGTCGCGTCCGTGGACGTGCCAACGGCGATGTCTTGGTGCTGCCCGACGATGGTTCCGCCCCGTTGGTGTTGGCGCGTGCCGACACGGCAACCTTGATGCACAACGATCGGGTCGAAGTGCTGGCGGTGGGGATGAATGAGCGTGGGCGCCGGATTGCACGCCTGATCCGCCGCACCAGCGACGGGCCCAAACACTTGGGCGGCGTGTGGCAGTCGACCGGCGGCGGAGGGCGCGTCAACCCGGAGGATCCGGGTCATTGGTATACGGTGGAAGTCGCCGCCCGTGGAGCGCATGGAGCCCGAGACGGAGACCAGGTCATCGTCGAGATCACCCGCCGACCGCAGGGCGAGCTGCCCGCCCAGGGCCGCATTGTCGAGGTGCTCGCCGATTTGCGGCCCTCGGACCTGGCGGCGCGGTTCGCCATCCTGCGCCATGATCTGCCCCAGGAATTTCCGCCCGACGTCCTGCACGAGGCGAATCGATTCGACCCCGACGTGATCCCCCGGGATTGCGAAGGCCGCGAGGATCTGCGCGAGCTGCCGCTGGTCACCATCGATGGCGCCGACGCCAAGGATTTCGACGATGCCGTGTACGCGGAGCCGGTGCGCGGCGGCGGCTGGCGCTTGGTGGTCGCCATTGCCGACGTCAGCCACTACGTGCGCATCGGCAGCCGCTTGGATGCGGAGGCGCGGGCCCGCGCCACATCGGTGTACTTTCCTGACCGCGTGCTCGCGATGCTGCCGGAACATCTGTCGAATCACCTGTGTTCGCTGATGCCGCGGGTCGAGCGCCTGGCCTTCGTCTGCGACATGCGGGTCAGCAAGGTGGGCAAACTGTCGCGCGGCCGCTTCTACGAGGCGGTGATCCGCTCGCATGCCCGGCTCACCTACGATCAAGCGTGGAATTACCTCGAGACTCACTCCGACGGCGTGACCGACGTCTCGGGTCTGCCGCTCGCGCCGCAAGTGCGTGCCTCGCTCGACAACCTTTATGCCGTCTATGGTGTGCTGAAAAAAGCGCGCGATGCACGCGGTGCCCTCGACTTCCGCGGCGGCGAGGTGAAGGCACGCATCGGCGACCGCGGGACCATCGACGGATTCGTCGCCGTGATGCGCAACGATGCGCACCGGATGATCGAGGAATGCATGATCGCGGCCAACGTCGAGGCGGCAGTGGCCTTGCGTACCGCGAAGGCGGGCAGCTTGTTCCGCGTGCATGGTCAACCGGAGGACAAGCGTGTCACCGAATTGCAGAAGGTGCTGCATGCCTTGCAGGTGGGAGCCACCTTCTCCGAAAAGCCCACGCCGCGCGAGTTCCGCCAGCTGGTCGAACGTCTCGCCGCCCGGCCCGATGGCTTGCTGCTCGAAGGGTTGGTGATTCGTTCGCTCGCGCAGGCGGTGTATCAACAGACCAATATCGGCCACTTTGGCCTCGCGCTCGAGGAATACGCCCATTTCACCTCGCCCATCCGGCGTTATCCGGATCTGATCGTTCATCGGGGGCTCAAGGCCGCGCTGGTGACGCAGAGCGCCTCGGGCCACAAGTACAGCTCGGCGGAATTACAAACCCTCGGCGTCGAGAGTTCGCAGCGTGAGCGGCGCGCCGACGAGGCCGCCCGCGACGTCATGGGGTACTTGAAGTGCCTGTATCTGCAGCCGCGCATCGGCGAGACCTTCGCGGCGACCATCTCGAGCGCGCTCGAGTTCGGCTTGTTCGTGCAGTTGAAGGAGGTTCCCATCGATGGGCTCGTGCACATCTCGGCGATTCCGGGCGACTACTGGGAACTCGAGAATGGCGGCATGGGGCTGGTCGGACAGCGGACCGGGCGGCGCTGGCAAATGGGCGATGAGGTGCAGGTGCGCCTGGCGCGCGTCGATCTGACGCAGCGGCAGATCGATTTCGAACTGCTGGACGGCGAGGCGGCGGCCTCGCATGGCACGGTCCGAGCACCGCGTTTCGGCGGGGGTGAGGGTCGTGGCCGCCGTGGATCGGGCGGCACGGCCCGCGGTGGCGCCGGTCGGGGCGGCGGCCAGCGCGGAGGTCAGCGGGGCGGCCGGGGACGATAGGCGGCCGGGAGTTCGTAGTGGCCGACACCAGGCGTCATTTCGTCTATGGCTTGCATGCCGTCGGCGCTTTTCTCGACCGGGCCCCTGAACGGTTGCTGGAACTGTGGATGGCCCAGCCACGAGATGACGCGCGCGCGCGGCAGCTGAAGGAGCGGGCGCTGGCGATCGGGATCCGGGTGCAGGGCGTCACGTCCGAATCCCTGTTCAAGCTGGTCGGCGACGTGGCCCATCAGGGAGCGGTCGCGGCGGTGCGGCCGCTCCCGCCCTGGGACGAGCATCAGGTCATCGACGCCTTGGGGGAGGTGAGCGGGGACCCCTTGCTGCTGGTGCTGGATGGGGTGACGGACCCTCATAACCTGGGAGCCTGCCTGCGGACTGCCGAGGCGGCGGGGGTGCATGCCGTGATCCTGCCCAAGGATCGCTCCGCCGGAGTCGATGCCGTGGCGCGCAAGGTGGCCGCGGGGGCTGCCGACGTCGTGCCGGTGGCCATGGTCACCAATCTCGCCCGCATGCTGGACCTGTTGAAAGACAAGGGCATTTGGGTCGTCGGTACCGATGGCGAGGCGCCGCAGGTGATCTACCAGGCCGATCTGGCCCGCCCCTTGGCCTTGGTCCTCGGCGCGGAAGGTAGCGGCATGCGCCGCCTGACTCGGGAGCGCTGCGACTTTTTGGTGCGCATCCCCATGGCCGGCCAGGTGCCGTCCCTGAACGTTTCAGTGGCGGCGGGCGTGAGCCTGTTTGAGGCGCGTCGCCAACGGGGTTGAGGGGGGACCCGCGCGGCGGTTGACCCGACCGGGCCGGAGCGCGTATTCTTCGCGCTCTTTTTCGCCGGCTGTCCGGCTTTACTCCTTGCCTCACCGCTCGCAACGGGAGGCTACAATCCACAGGGAGCCCACAATGCGGCATTATGAAATCGTGCTCCTGGTCCATCCGGATCAGAGCGAGCAAGTTCCGGCCATGGTCGAGCGCTATCGCGGCATGGTGAGCGCGGGCGGCGGTCAGGTCCATCGTTTCGAGGATTGGGGACGGCGTCAGTTGACGTTTCCGATCTCCAAGGTGCACAAGGCACACTATATTTTGCTGAACGTCGAGTGCGATCAGAAAACCATCGACGAGCTCAAAGGTTCATTCCGTTTCAGCGACGCAGTGCTCCGCAGCCTCGTCGTGCGGATGGATGAGGCGGTCACGGAGCCCTCGCCGATGGCCCGTGCGCCCGATGAGAATGCCCGACGTCACGACGATTTCGGTGACGATGGCGATGACGATGACCTGCCCATGGGAGCCCGCTGATGGCACGCTTTTTCCGACGCAAGAAGTTCTGCCGGTTCACGGCCGACGACGTCAAGCAGATCGATTACAAGGATCTGACCACGCTCAAGAGCTACATCACGGAGACGGGAAAGATCGTCCCAAGCCGCATCACCGGCACCCGGGCGCATTATCAGCGCCAGCTGCAACTGGCGATTCGCCGGGCGCGCTTTCTGGCGCTGTTGCCTTACACCGATCAGCATTGAGCCGGTAGGAAACGCACATGGACATCATTTTATTGCAGAAGGTCGCGAACCTCGGGCAGATCGGCGATCGGGTCAAGGTCAAGTCGGGTTACGCGCGCAATTACCTGGTTCCCACCGGCCGCGCCACGATGGCAAGCGCGGCCAACATTGCGAAGTTCGAGGCGCAGCGCCACGAGCTCGAAGCCAAAGCCAATGCGGAACTCGCCTCGGCCCAGGCGAGAGCCGTGCAGTTCGAGAACTTCAAGCTGGAACTCAAGGCCAAGGCGGGTTCCGAAGGCAAGCTGTTCGGGTCGATCGGCACGTCGGACATCGCCGAAGCGGCGGTCAAGGCCGGACAGCCGATCACGCGCAGCGAAGTGCGCATGCCGAACGGACCGATCCGTGCCACGGGCGAACATCAGGTGCAGCTGCATCTGCACACCGATGTTGATGTGGCCCTGACGGTCACCATCGTCGCCGAAGAGTAGCGGCGGGCAAAGCCGCACATTTCGGCTTTGCTATGGCCAGTCGCGTCTCCAACCGATCGATGGGCTCAAGCGACGGCATGCGACTGCCGCCGCACTCGATCGAGGCCGAGCAATCGGTCTTGGGCGGACTGATGCTCGATGCCTCGGCCTGGGACCAGGTCGCCGACCGGGTGGTTGCCGAGGACTTCTACCGCCATGACCACCGGCTGATTTTCACCGCCGTTGCCGGCCTCATCGAACGCAGCCAACCCTGCGATGCGGTGACGCTGTCCGGCCATCTGGAAAGCCAGGGCGTGCTCGACCAGGTCGGCGGCCTCGCCTACTTGGGCTCCCTGGCCCGCGACACGCCCACCGCCGCCAACATTCGCGCCTATGCGGATATCGTCCGCGAGCGTTCGGTGCTGCGCCAGCTCATCACCGCGGGTAACGAGATCGTCACCAGTGCCTTGGAGCCCGAAGGCCGCGAGGCGCGCGAGATCGTGGATGCGGCGGAGCGGGCGGTGTTCGAGATCGCGGAGCGGGGTTCGCGCGGCAAGATCGGCTTTCGCACCGTGAAGAGCATCCTGCCGGAGGTGGTCAACAAGATCGACGAGATGTATCACTCGGAGGGCAAGCTCACCGGCATCTCCACCGGCTTCAAGGTGCTCGATGACATGACCTCGGGGCTGCAGGCCGGGGATCTCATCATCGTCGCCGGCCGTCCGTCCATGGGCAAGACCACGCTCGCCGTCAACATCGCGGAAAATGCGGCGCTGGGTGCGGGTAAATCCGCCGCCATCTTCAGCATGGAGATGTCCGCCGAATCCCTGACCCTGCGCATGATCTCCTCGCTGGGTCGGATCAACCAGGGGCATCTTCGTTCGGGGCGCCTGTCCGAGGAGGACTGGCCGCGCATCGATTCGGCCATGACCCAGCTGGGCGGTGCAAAACTGTACGTCGATGAAACGCCGTCGCTCACCCCGACGGAAGTGCGCGCGCGGGCGCGGCGCTTGAAGCGCGAACACGGGCTCGATCTCATCGTCGTCGATTATTTGCAGCTCATGCAGGTGTCCGGAACGAAGGAGAACCGCGCCACGGAAATCTCCGAGATCTCGCGCGGTCTCAAGGCGCTCGCCAAGGAGCTGAAGGTTCCGGTGATCGCGCTCTCACAGTTGAATCGCGGCGTCGAACAGCGCGTCGAGAAAAAGCCGGTGATGTCGGACTTGCGCGAATCGGGAGCGATTGAACAGGATGCCGACGTCATTCTCCTCATCTATCGTGAGGAGGTATACGAGCCCAACACCACCCGCAAAGGCATCGCCGACATCATCATCGCCAAGCAGCGCAATGGCCCGACGGGCGACGTGCAGCTCACCTTCCTCGGCCAATACACCAAGTTCGAGAACTACGCGCCGGAGTCCTATGCCGAAGGCGTGTTCCGTTGATGACGGCCGGCTGTCCATGACGCCCGGGTATCGGGGTCACATCATGATCGCGCCGTTCCCGCCATGACGCCCATGGTCTGCGCCACCATCGACACGGCGGCGCTCAAGCACAATCTCGCCCTGGTGCGGCTGATGGCGCCCCGTTCGCGTGTGATGGCCGTCATCAAGGCGAATGCCTATGGCCATGGCCTCGTGGCGGCGGCCCGCGCGCTCGAGGCCGCGGATGCCTTCGCGGTGGCGCGTGTCGATGAAGGGCTCACGCTCCGTGCGGCCGGCATCAGCAACCGTACGGTGCTGCTCGAGGGTGTCTTCGATGCCGAGCAGCTTGCCGCGGCGGCCGCTCAGAGCTTCGAGCTGGTGGTGCACACCGACGAACAGGTCGAGCTGCTCAAGGGCGCGCCGGCGGGCGTCTCGTTCCAGGTGTGGCTGAAGCTCGACACCGGCATGAATCGCCTGGGGTTCAAGGGTGCGGCCTTCCACGCGGCGCATTCCACGCTCTGCAGCTTGCCCGCCGTGCGCAAGCCGGTGAATCTATTCACCCACTTGAGCGCCGCCGACGATCCGCAACTGCCGACGACAGGTCAGCAACTGGCACTGTTCCGGTCGGCGACGCAGTCATTGGGCGGCGAGCGCAGCATCGCCAATTCCGCGGGCATGCTGAGCTTTGCCGACGCCCAGGCGGATTGGGTCCGCCCCGGCTTGCTGCTCTATGGCGCATCGCCGTACTTCGGTTCCATCGGCGCCGATCACGGGTTGCAGCCGGCCATGACCTTGAACTCGCAGGTGATCGCTGTGAAGCGTCTCGAGCCGGGCGAGCGGGTGGGGTATGGCGGCGACTGGACCGCCGAACGACCGACTCTCCTCGCCGTCGCGGCCGTGGGCTATGGCGACGGCTACCCGCGCAGTCTCGCGTCGGGCTCACCGGTGCTGGTCAACGGCGAGCGCGCCCCGCTGGCCGGGCGGGTATCGATGGACATGATCGGCATCGATGTCACCGGCCTGCAACGCACGCCTAAGCTCTGCGACCCGGTGACCCTCTGGGGTGAAGGCTTGCCGGTGGAGGAGATCGCCGTCTGGGCCGACACGATTCCCTATGAGTTACTGTGCGGCATCAGCCAACGCGTCGCGGTGGCCCTGCGCTGACCCGCCGCTCACCAGAACCGGCGTCGGGCTGTAGAGCGTCGGGAAGGTCTGCTTGAAGTTGTTCACCTTCGGGATGTCGTTGTACGCGATGTAGGGCTGGTTCGGATGGAGGTACAGGTAGTCCTGATGATAGGCCTCGGCCATATAGAACCCTTTCAGCGGATCGACCCGCGTGACGATGGGCTTCCCGAACACATGCGCCGCATCGAGCTGCTTGATATAGGCTTCCGCGATGTGCTTTTGCGTATCGTCGCCGTAGAAGATCTCGGAGCGATACTGAGTGCCCTCATCCGGTCCCTGGGCATTGCGCTGGGTGGGATCGAGCACCACCGAGAAGGCGATCTGCAGCAGTTGTCCATAGCTGATCTCAGCGGGATCGAAAGTGATTTTCACCGATTCGGCGTGACCGGTGCTGCCGGAGCTCACCGTCTCATATTGCGCGGTGGAGCGGTCGCCGCCTGAATACCCGGCGAGGACCTGCTTGACGCCGTGCACATGCTCGAATACCCCTTGCACCCCCCAAAAACAGCCGCCGGAGAGCACGGCCGTCTGCAGCGGCCCGGGCGCTTTGGGATTATCTACAGCCGGTGGCGGCAGGATGACGGCGCGTTCGGCGCCGAACAGCGGGATGCGGCTCCCAACCACGACGAGCGCGAGCAGGGGCACAAGGAAGCGCCAGGCGGTGGACCATCGGATCATAAAAACCTCGGGGGTAATGAATAGCGATTCGAGCTACCAGTGAGACCGGATCCAGCGCACAAACATTTCAGGTTCGAGGCGCAGGCCGGGCGTCGGGCTTGCGGCGCTGCAACCGTCAAACTAACTCTCGAAGAAGCCCATTTTCACCCCGGCGAGCTGGACCACGTCATTGTCGCTCAAGCGCCGCGCCTGGGGTCCGATCGGCGTGCCGTTGACCAGCGGGAAGTCGCCTTCCTTGCCGCTGTCGACATGCACGATGAAATACCCTTCGGCTCGACGGGTGATGGCGGCGACCTGGACGCCGGGACGACCGAGGGTGGTCAGGGCCTTGGTCAGTTCCAGTTCCCGCCCGGCGAACGCACCGCTCAACACCTGGAGCTTGGCCTTCGGCAAGGCGGTGGCCGTGTCGGGGATGCCCGCTGGCGTTGCACCGGTGGGTTTCTTTTGCGCCACGGCCTTCGCCGCCTGATCCACGGCCACGCCCACCCGACGGATTCGCTCTTCGCCCTGGGTGCTCGACGTGATCACCATGGTCTTTTCGAATTCGTCCTGTTCAGTGCTGCCGTCCTGGCTGTCGATGAACCGCAATTGGTGATGTCCGACGGTAATCACGTCGCCGTGTTGCATCGCATGCTTTTTGATGAGCTTGCCGTTGACGTAGGTGCCGTTGGTGCTGTTCAAATCCTCCAGGAAGGAATCGTTCAGGATGTTGATGATGAGTGAATGATGGCCGCTGACCGCCGGATTATCGATACGAATATCGTTATCCGGAAGGCGCCCAATGGTATAGCGCTCTTTGTTCATGTTGTATTCCGCCAGGACTTGACCGTCCAAGCTAAGCATCAGGCGCGCCATGCAGACTCCATTTCCCTAGCCGAACCACCCCAATATTTTGTCAAATATACGCCGGTGCGCCGGAAAGGGCTCGGTCACATGCGCCATGATGACTGACACGTTGTCGCGCCCGCCATTGTCATTCGACAATTGAATCAATTGCTTAGCAACTGTATCAAGATTAGCACTAAAGGTGCTGATTGTTAAATGAATATCCTCGTCCTCGATCATATCCGACAAGCCGTCCGAGCAGAGCACGTAGTAGTCGCTCTTTTGCACCGGTTGCTCGTGAATCTCCACCTCGACATTCTGTTCCACCCCGAGGGCCCGTGTAACATAATTCTTGTTCGTGGCTCGCTGGGCTTCCTGCTGCGAATAGAACCCACGGTCGACCAGCTCCTGCAGCAGGGAATGGTCGAGCGTCATCTGTTCGAAACGGTTGTCGCGCAGCCGGTATAACCGGGAGTCGCCGACGTGGGCGATCGACATCTTGTTGTCGTGGAACAGGCAGGCCACCACCGTCGTGCCCATGCCCTCGCACTGCGGTTGCGTCTTCGAGGTGTGATAGATGATCTTGTTGGCGCGGTGGATGGCATCGCGCAGGATGATGCTGGTCC
>Ga0209208_10001652_pt1 | contig 31635 bp, 28 predicted proteins | sample S1TSphfallax_3_FD_187694 | JGI IMG/M metagenome (GOLD analysis project Ga0209208, IMG submission 187694) | Host-associated microbial communities from peat moss isolated from Minnesota, USA - S1T2_Fd - Sphagnum fallax MG (SPAdes) (version 2) | ecosystem: Host-associated > Plants > Peat moss >...
TATCATGTGTCTACCATTTTAGGAACAATCCATGATCCCTTCCACCTATTGAAGTCAATGGTGAACAAGAATATGAAATGGAGGACATTTTATATTCAAGGATCTATAAAAATCAACTTTAATATCTTGTTCATTAGCATGGGTATGATGTGTGATGTGCCCCCAACTTCTTAAGAAACCCAAATGTGGGTCCCATAGTGAAACAACAAAAGAAGAAAAAACTTGGAACACGTTCCTTAGTTTGCAACATTTCAAGGGTAGGAGAGTGTGTTATATCTTTGAGATGGGATTAAAACGAACTCATAAGAAAGAATTCAAATGAAATCAACTTGCACAACCAAAAAAAGAAAGTGATTAATGCAAGTTGAATGCAAGTGGTGCAATGCACTTAATAAGGACAACCTCAAACACAAACTTTACACAACATGCAACCTTTGGGAAGAAGCATCAATCCCTCCTTATAATATAATTTGTGACTCTCTATGGGTATATAATCCAAATGACAAATTTAAAAAAAAAATTGAAACCCTTGTTGTCCCGAAACTTTGGACATTGATATCTTCCTCAAATCAAACCTTTTTGGAACATGTGAAAGCACTACCTTATAGCCTTGAAAAAGATCTTTCCAAGTTGTATCATGCCCCAATTGGAAATCATTTGACCCCTGCTCTAAAGGATTTATGGTCAAGAATCAAATTCCCAATTTGATTTTCACCCCTTATTTTGATCATAACTCATGCATATCATGTCTAAATGAATAATGTGAGGACACTTTAAGCATACAAACTTAAAAACCTTTCCAATGGTATCATGCAAGCCCAATTTGTTGTTTGTTTGCATTTCCAACCAAGGTTCAAAACATTCAGGACTACCACACGATTGTAACTCCCAAAGTGGGAGTGCACTTGGGAATCATCGGGCTTTATCCCTTGCACTTTCCCCCCATTTGTGAAAGTGTGTTTCACACCCAAACACACTATCTTGGCCTCATGGGCCCTTGTGCCTCGCACTTAATCACAAAACCAATGTTAAGTTTATGACAATGTGAGTGAATGCATTTCTGAACTAATTAAAAACCTATCAAATGCCATGGAAAAGGTGTATGAATTTCATTGACAATATCCAAATAAACCCAAGTTCACTCCTCATGGAACACATCGCTAAAAAAGGAGGTGATGTCACGAATGCCAATGCCATGGAGTTCATTCATTTGAATGTTCATCCATGTACCTAACTTTTAATTTAGTTTTAGTTCATGTTTAATTAACTTGTAGTCAAATTTTTGTTCATTTCTAGTTGACTCTTAATCCATTCTATTTAAATCTTAGTTAAGTTTTAACTAAGTCCGAATTAACTTCGAATTAACTCCTAATCAACTTCAAGTTAACTCCAAGTTAAAGTCATATTTAACTCTAATTAACTCTAAGTTAAGTCATAGTTATGTATTATTTAACTTTAGTTAACTTCCAATTAAATATAGTTAATTCCTAGTTAAATCCAAGTTAACTTTTAATTAAGTTTCAACTAATTCATAATTAACTTTTAGTTAGGAAGGTTCTCAAAAAACTTATTTACCTGATGCACACATAGAAGCCTCCTTTGAAGCTTTTTTGAATTAGGTCCTCAAAAGGGTATAAATAGAAATAATACCTTTCATTTCTTTTAGTCTGTTCAACACTAGTTTTAGGCATGATCTTGCATCATAACCTTGTCATGTTCTTTTCATATTCATGTTTCCATATGTTAGCATAATAATGATTCATTTTCACATTTGTTTTGCACATTTTGTGTTCTTGTTCTTAATTCTTATGTTTTTGTTTTTGAATCGCATAATATTGTTTCATTCATTGTTTGAAAATTAGACTTAGACCTTTTGTTTAAGCTTTATTCTTGTGGATCTTCATATCCTAGACAATATTAGTATGTGAAATGTATGAATTATGATTGAACGAATTTTGCACGATTTCCATTATTAAATTGTGAAATGTTAAGTTTGTGATGAAGGAAAATGGCTAACTATAAAATGTAAAGCCTTAAAGTGAACTAAGGTGAATAATGCCCATCCCAGAAGATCACTTTAACAAATTCCCATGGCAGATGGGATGACCATGACATTGCCTTCACGATTATGATGATTGTGAAATAGGGGAGACTTGTGCATGAAATGCATGAACAAAGGGGATGAATTGTATGATGTCCCCACATGTTACACGAAGTTTTTGAAATATGACCCCTTTGAACACCAAATTGAAGGCATTTACAACGTGTAATTGGATAACAAACCAATTGGGGTGAAAGTCCAAGGTGCATTTGACAACATAAATTATTTGTTCACATCCACCTTTGGTTGTAACTCCAAATGGGTGTGAGGAAAAATGTGTTGGGTTTAACGTAAATTGAAAGCATAAAATGTGGTTTGTGAATTGATGTAATGTTTCCCCTAGGACAATGGGACAAACTCCATTTACAAGTTTTGTCATGGCTATGATGCGGGCTACTCCAAAGACATGTGTAATTCAACATGAAATGTGACCTTGTGTGATATGAAAATAAAGTTGAAAAAATTGTGAAAATCCATTTGCAAAATCTTTAGGGTGAAAAAAATCCCAAAGGTGTCCAAAAACCATCCCAAAAAGACCATTTACAAATAATTGTAACATGTGTTGTAATGTTGGTTTTAAGGAGCCGGACAAAAGTTCAAGGTCCTAATTTGGTTTGTAGTCTTTTAAGAAAAATGGAAAGAAACCATATGATTCAAGATGTAAATTGATGTAAATTGAAGTGGTGTCAAATGATGTTGGTGTAAGGGAAAATGGTGCCAGAAAGTGAATTGTTCCAGTTTTTCCCCTTACACGTCCAAGAACTAACTTATGAAAAAAACATTTGTGAGATGGAAAATCATGTTGGGGAAGAGGTTTAAGTTTAAACTTGTTGCCAAAACTTGGGTCCATAAATAGAATTCTTTTTACAGCTTTTCCAAGTCACCTATTAAAAAACGTTTGAATTAGATCTGTGTTTCACTATGCCCTATTGTAATGCCATGATGGGGCAAAACAAAACACCATTGGGATAACAAAAAAAAAACAAATGTGAAGTTGCCACATCACAAAGGTTCTATGTTAGTTTATCCAATGGAAAACAAAATGTCATTTGTACATCACACCATAAAGTAATAGGGATGTGGTTGTATAGTCAAGGACAATGAAAGCCTAAATGGAAGGACCCAAGGACATCCACTGTCAAAACCCAAACCCAAACTCAAACCCAAACTGATGTAGACAAGGTGGGAACAAAGGAGGGTATTGAATTAAAATTGTGATAGGCGTTTGGATTAGATGAATTGGATGCTTGAAAAGAATGCTAATAATGGGTTAACCCTTGAATGACAAATTGATAACCACAAGTGGGGCAAAAAAATTTAAGTGAAAGTTGTAGGCATGTTGGGGAAATGAAGTTAAGTTAGGGGGTTTGATCATGAACAATTGTAAGGGCTAATAAGATGGAAGGGACAAAAGGTTTTACATGTGCATTATCAAAGGGGTTTGAAAAAATGTAAGGTTGGGGTGCCACATTCATACAAAGGGTTGAAGGTCGATAGAGGGAACTAATAGGTTGTGCGTGGTTTGTTAGAATAGTAGGGGGAGCTAGTGGGTGGTTCGTGGTTTATATAGGAGATGGGGTGGAAGATAGGTCTGTGATGGCACGTGAAAAGGGAAATAGGTGATGGGAACTATGAAATTTGATAAAAACATGATAAACTAAAAGACATTGGATGTTTGGTGCCCATGAGGTAAGAGGTTTATTGGGAGCACAAGCCCTAGTTTCTAAAAACTACCTATTGTTACAAAATAATCCTAGTCTACAAAACCAATCACACAAAACAAAATGGATCAAAAATTAAAAAATAGAAAACCACTTAAGGTTCCCTAAGCAAGGTGTTATGCCAATGCCAAACCCTAGCTTTGCCATAATCTTGGATATCATCATCACTACTCTATTTGGTTCAACACAACCTATACACCTAATACCGAAATATTACAATCCTCAATCCATTTCCCTAGTCCTATAGACTCAAGACAAGTAATAATTCACTTTTTTTTATAAAAACCACTTTAATGGAGTGGTTACACTTTTTACAAGAAACCTAGTCCACTTCAATGCCTATTAACATGAAAGTTTCAAATGATACCTAACTTATAGTTTATTCCAAACAAAGCCCCTTACAAAGTTTCAGAGGGTGGTGAAGACATACTCAGTTATGCCCTAGTCCGGTCCAATTGTTTGTGGCATTACAGAACTCGTAATGCCCTCCAGCCATAGCTAGCATACGTCATTCCACTTTATACTTTGTGGACACGCATAGGCACGACGTTGGCTTCACAATTCAGCAGCGCTCGAGAATCTCTACGACAAGCCAGACACGCTTCACAAGAAGGTTGCACTCCTTGTCCCGTTGAGTCAAGATAGTTTTATGATGCAGGTTCATATTAATGACTCAGTGCCAAGCTGCAATGTAAAGCAGACAAACCAATCGAAAGCGCACGATGGACACGCTATAAAACCTTAAAAAGAAACCCTACTGGGAACCACATCGGGACCGGGCACATGTGTTAGGTGCCTAAATCTCCTTGTCGATGATCGCCAATGTGACATCACAAAATTGGGAGAAAAAAACCCTGCTCCCCTGTGTCACAGCTGCCTATCCATTTTGATAGCGACCTACTAGTTAGCACAAGATACCACCCTGAGCTATCATGCCCATGACTCCACAATCATTCACTGCTCGGATGAAGATTGCATCATCGGTCTCTGCATGGATGAAAAGAGGGTATCTCAATTCTCACAAGGGATGGTTATGTCCAGTAACTGGTGAGAGCATGCAAGTTTGCCATGAATAGTCTTGGCACCCTCCTGCCTTGACTATTTGTGGTAACCTGCTTGCTCTCACTGGTTACGTAGTCCATATTGCTTCAGCATAATTCAATAGCTCTGCCTCTTGTGGCAAGTTCAAACTAGCAACCATTTCCATGAAGTTCCCAAAAATGAACTCATGGCTCACAGTAATACCTTGCAAACATTCCTCAAAATGTGGGATCAAATGAAAACTACATTGTTCCATGACTTCCCCCTTACAGGAAGAGCCAATAAATCTTTTTTCTCTTCCAGTAAAATCCCAGATTTGGCATCTTCCCCAGTTGCCTGCTGGAGGTCTGTGCTATAAGATGTCAGTCATTGTAGGGTAGAAACTTATGTGTGATGCAAGCTACAAGAATGTCTCCATGGCTCATTTCCACTTTCTTGCAATCCATGGAGCTTTTGCTAGTAATAAGATATGTGACAAGCTTTTTAAAATCCTGACCCTACACAAAAGAGAGAATCCAAATACAGAGTGAATGAGAGGCATAAAGGGCGAGAGCCCAAAACTGAGGGTCATTGCTGCTGTCAAGATTACAAGCAAAAGCCATCTCTCCCATCATAATCTATCAGCGAGACTAAAGAGAAAGTAACTAGTCTTGACGGTACAAATTAGACATCCCTGCATAACATACCAACTCTCCAAGGAAATTGAATAACACCCTTTTGTTGAGGAGAAACCCATGCAGATGCAGATGAGTAGTGTTTAATGAACTCAAGGGTGGTTGGATGTGTGAGTACCACTGGATTATTCATTCTTCATGGTCTCAAACATATCAACATTGATCATGATTGAAAAATTGTATGACCTAATTTTAGCTTGGATGCACAAACCATCTCTCCTTATGGGTCAAATGCCTCTGGTGGAGGGGGTATGAGAGTGACACCTCGTGTGTCAAGTAATCTCACAAGTACAAGATAAGCAACTCCCAGCAACACAGCTACTGCCCCTGTTACTACAGCTGTTGCCCGACCTCTCTCTTGTGCCGCCTTGGCTGCACAGCACAAATCAAACCACTATTTTCAACAAGAAAGAGAGAAATGACAGATTTTATCAAAGGACATGTCAAGAAATGTCATATTCACGCTACCAACAGAATTTCCTTAAGAACTGTTCCACATTCCCTCTCTCAATTATGTGGGGGAAACACAATTCTGTCATGGAGAAAAACACATTGTGTTCTGCATGTGGGGATAATATTCTCAACAAAAAGTTCACATTCTCCTTTAGATATCTTATTTCAGTTCAACAGAAGAGCACTCAGAGAAGATCCACAATGAAGGATAGACAGGATTCTACTCTTTGAGTATCTTTTAGGGACTGTGCCTGTTTTTCAGAGCTTTACACTTTCTTGACCTCTGCAATGAGTTCAACATGGTGGTCACATGAATTTTCCCCTGAAGAATTGGAAGCTCTCAGGTTCCTGCAATTCAAATGACCTACTGAAGCCAACAACTCTGCTTCTAACCAGTGGCATAGAGCATGCAATAGAGGGATTTGCAAACCCAAGCAGTTGCAAAGCAGCCATGAACACTATGTACTTGGCCATGGCCCTGACTCTTCAATGCAGATTTGAGGGTGGGAACTTTTTACCTCGAGCCCTTTTATCACTGACAGTGGGCCTTGTTGCAGAGCTACTGGATGCTTCTGGGGTGTCATTGCTGTCAATACTGCTCACAGTCCCCTCGTCATCTTCAATGGCTCCTAGACGTGTCCTCCACTTCCTTGCCCATTCGAACAAAACTGGCGAGGGCTGACGATGGACTTCGCTGAGCCTTGTACTCTCCCTCCTCGCCCATTGCAACAAAATCAGAGAGGGCTTGTTAAGCTTCCGTGCCGTGCCTGCAAAGTGACGCTGAATTGGCGACAAATGCTCACGTGACAGAATGGGAAGAACCTTGGGTGCATATACCATTGCCAGCACCACCATAGCTACACACTCCGAAACCAATCAATCAATCAATGGGCAGTTGCAACTTGCAACCTTCCATTCTGGACTCATCTGCTCCTCATTTCTTTCTCCACTCTCGACCATAACGCGGGTTGGAGTAGAACCCTAATTCTGTCCCTGGGGAGATAGTTACTGGACTTCGGTGGAACTCGCTTATTGGCTCTGCCCTTCAGGGTAGAGACATCGTGATGCACCCAGAAACGGGGGCCAAAGTTTGGTATACGTACATTCTAAGGTCATGTGAAGTCCACTGTAGAAACATTTTCACCATAACCGAAGGACCCAGTTCGGCTTCACAATGCTAAACCACCACATGTTTCCCATTTACTAGATGTTGAACATCATTTAAATGCTAGAGCCATTATGCAGCGAGCCCCTTGTTCCTGCAATTGGAGAATCTTAGATGTAACATAGTGCTCAGGGTTTGGGATGTGCATTGCGCAGATCAGATGCTGCCTTAGGAACTGGTGTGTTTTGATTATCCGGCCATGAGTATCTGCATGTCAAAATTAACTGCTACACCTACAGTTCTTCCGGGTGCGTCTATGGAGTCAAATTACAACGCTGCTGTGCATCTAGATCTTAATTCACAGGAGGCGACTGTAGCTTCGTTGACATCTGCGCTGGTTTTACACAATTCTCAGCATAGTTCAACCACAGTACGGCAGTACCTGATGACAGACAATGCAGAGAGTCTTCAGCAAATTTTATGGAGCCCTCTTACACGGTTTGGCTTTTGTGGTCTGACAAGTACTTAGATGTTTTGTTACAGGAGAAAATTTACTTCTGTTACCAAGCTGGTCCAACATATCAGTAGGGCAGATTTTGGGCCACATGCAGCGACATTTGGTTTACTGAACATCTCCTTGATCATATTGTCTGCCTCCTGTAGATGGCCAGCACGGCCAAGAAGGTCGACCATGCAGGTGTAATGTTCCAATGTTGCAGGAATCATGTAAACTGTGAGCATGGAAACATAACAATGCATGCCTTCATCCACCAAACCTGCATGGCTACAAGCCGACAGAACACAAACAAGGTGATATCATCTGGCTGTACACCTTCTTCACAAATCCATTCAAGAAGTGAAGAGCTTCCTCAGCAGGCCCATGGATGGGGCATCCTCCAAGTATGGCATTCCAAGAGACCACATCACATGATGGCATCTTGTTGAACACTCTCCAAACATCCTCCAGGCTTCCACATTTTGCATGCATGTGGACCAAGCTATTCCCTGTGCAAAGACATCTCCAGCCATCCACTTCTAATGATCTGCTCCTGAACACACCTGCCCTCTTCAAGTGCAACTACACTGGCATATGCATTTAGCACCCACACAATGGTAACAGAGTTTGGTTGCACACCTTCCTGTTGCATTTTTTGAAATACTTACAGTGCCTTCTGCCCTTGCCCACATTTCACAAGTCCCAATATCATGGCACTGCAACTGACCACATTTTTGAGATTGCATCTTGTTAAACACTCTTCAAGCATCCTCAATGATCCCACATTTTGCATACATCTCAACCAAGCTATTCCCCACAAAGACAGCAGACTCACAACCACTTTGAATGATCTGTTCATTAACTTGTCTACCATCTTCAAGTGCTCCTAGACCAGCACACTGGCTAATCACCTGAACAAAAGTGAATTTGTCAGGAGTCATTCGTTGTTGTTGCATTTGTTGGAAAAGCAGCATCACCTTCTCAGGTTGCCCATGCTTCACATATTTCAAAAGCTTCTTATTCCATGCAAAACTGTTCACTTGCACTGTGTGTGGTGCCATTGCAGCCACCACTGCTGCCACTCATGGTGAATTTTGTTGGTCCTTCCTGTGTCTTCATATGTTGGAAATATGGGTGCCTTTTGTTTGGCTACAACTGGAGATCCAGATCAAACTGATCAGCCATGTAATCTCCACATCCCAGGCATAAATGTGATCATAAGAACAGATCAGCTGTACTGACCTTCTCCATCAGTGAGAGAGATTTGTCACAGCATATTGCATTTACTTGCCTTCTCCAGCCTAGTACTACTATCCCACCAGTGCAAAGGATCTTAAAAGAATTTCTGCAAAAGTTTAGACCATGACAGGATAGCCTCCAAGAGAGAGCAACAAGATTCACACCAACCAGCACTATGGCAGGTCCATTGACATGTGAAGTGTGTGGCTGGATTGATGTTACCTTCTCTGATCTGTGATCCCACCACTGTGAAGGATCCAGAAAGAATTCTTGCCATAGTTTCTCTCACTAACCTCAAGGAACTGCAGAGAAAATTCCTTTCAAATCATGTAGAAGCCACAATGAGGTAATGCATCCTGCATGGATTCTGTCCAATCTTTCAATTGCTTCAGAAGATATCACTCAGTTCTGGTCAAGATTTTTTGGCAAACCAAATAGAAATACTGGGAAGTAGACACAGAGACAGAGCTTACAACTGCCTTAATTTCTGAGTGCCATTGGTGTTTCTATCCAGTAGCTCTTGGAAGAAGTGCAGCATACTGCAAAAGTTGTTGATGGGAGTGCAATTTCAGGTGCACCCAGACACATACATAGCAGCAAGCTCCTTGTTGACCCCCTACTTCTCTGATATGGTGATGGAGCTGCTGCTGCTGCTTTTGTAGTCCAGAAAAGAGTTGCATCCTGCACACAGCAATTCCACTCGCTGCACTGATGATGAAGACATCCCTGAGAGAGAGAAATTTACAATCACAATCATTGGTGCATAAATTTTGCACATTTTTCTTTGTTCTGAAACATGATTGTGTATTCTGCTCAAAGCATAGAGGAATGCAAGCTGACCAGCTGGACTTGGGTTGTTGTCCTAGCTAGTATCCTGATTTCAAGCATAAGACGTTACAGGAAACACTCTGTTTGAATAAAAGTTTGAAACCTCCATGAGTGGATGCAAGGCTGGATGTAATGTCACCAGGAACTCTAAAAGTTATCAACATTTCTTGGAATACAAGGCTTGCAAGATATGTTAAGGCTGGGCAACATGAGAAGAGACTGGGGCTTTTTCAGCCAATGCAACAACAAAGCATGGTGCGTGATATGTTTACTTTCATACAAGTTCTCAAATGTATGCGCTGGTGTATAAGCTCTTGAAGAGGCTGTCGTCAGACATCTATGTGGGTAGTAGCCTTGCAGAGATGTATGCCAAAGGTGTGCATAGCTGATGAACAGAGTGTTCAACAGGATGACCAAACATGATCTGATTGTTTGGAATGCCATGATGTTGGGGATGAGAGATGTTTGAAGGACTGAAGGAATGAACTATTGTCTCAAAAAATGAAAGGACTGGACCCAGACCCTGTCACCTTCCATTTCTCTGGAACTGTAGAGAGATGAAATTGAGGGTTATTTCTTCATCCATGATGCATAAGACAAGAAAGCACTCTCCACACTCAAATATGGAGCTATGGAACCAAATGAAAAGAAACTGTTTTTTTTATGCTTTCTCCTTTTGATATCCTGAACAAGCAAAAAAATCCAATTACTACTAAAGATTCCCAGAGGGGAAGGGAAGTGCAGTACCAAAATAGTAAGAATTGTGATCCTCAATTTCAAAATCATATTAGTGCTTGCTCTTGACATGTCATAAATTCCACCAAAACCTATGATAGAGAGATCTGAAACTGTCAAAGCGACAAAGATATAGGCTCTCTCTGGGAGAAAAACTGCTAATACAGAACACACTTATGGATAAATGACCAGACCTGCATCTGCTTATGTAGCTTCCTACAGAAGGCATGCTGTACTGGTTGTGAGATGGGCATTGACGCAGGGAACTGCATTCTGGTCTTGTTGGTTGAGTGAGCATATGTTTTTGTGGTGTTAGTGGGACAGATAATTCAAAGTGTTTGCAAGGGTGATGTTTTTGTGGGGTGTAGCCTGGTTGACATGCATGCAAAATGTGGGAGCATGGAGGATGCTCACAGCATGTTCAACAAGATGTCATCTTGAGATGTGGTCACTTGAACCACAATGATATCAGGACATGTAAAATATGGGCAAGGACAGAAGGCACTCAAAGTATTTTGACAAATGCAACAGGAGGGTGTGAAACCCAGTTACTTTTGTGGGGGTGCTCAATGCATGTACCAACATAGCTGCAGTTGAAGAGGGCAGGTATGCTCATGAGCTCCTCTTTCAAAGTGGATGCCATTCAGATGTCTTTGTGGGGAATAGCTTTGTTGACATGTATGCAGAATGTGGAAGTGTGGAGGATGCTCAGACAGTGTTCAACAAGATGCCATTTCAAGTAGAGAATAGCTTGGTTGACATGTATGCCAAACGTGGGAGCATGAAGGACGCTCAGAAAGTATTCAACATGCAAGATGCCATCTCAAGATGAGGTCAGTTTAACTGCCATGATAGTGGGACATGTGAACTCCAAGCAAGGGCAGAAGGCACTGGAACTCTTTCAACAAATGCAACACAAAGGTGTCCAGTCAGATTCTGTTGCTTTTGTGGGGGTGCTGAATGCATATGCCAGCCTAGTTGCACTTGAAGAGGGCAGGTGTGTTCATAAGCAGATCATTTGAAGTGGATGGGGTTCAGATGTCTCTGTGGGGAATAGCTTGGTTGACATGTATGCAATATATGGGAGAATGGACAATGCTCAGAGAGTGTTCAATAAGATGCCATCTTGTGATGTGGTCTCTTGGAATGCCCTACTTGGAGGATATGGTCATGGTAATGAAACTCTTAAACATTTTGAATGAATGTGTGCAGAAGGTGTACAGCCAGATGATATCACTTTTGTTTCTCTTCTGTCAGTTTGTAGCCATGCATGTTTGGTGGATGAAGGCCTGTGCTTTTATGTTTCAATGAGCACTGTCGACATGATTTCTGCAAAATCAGAACATTACACCTGCACAGTGGACCTTCTTGGCTGTGCTGGCCATCTACAGGAGGCAGAGAATATGATCAAGGCCATGCCCTGTAAACCACTTGTGGCTGTGTGGATGGCTTTGCTCAGTACTTGCAGAATTCATGGTAATCTGGAGATGGGGGAACATGTTGCTAAACTAGTTCTTGAGTTGGAGCCTGAAAATTCTGTGGGTTACAGACTGCTATCAAACATCTATGCTGTTGCTTGCAACAAGGATATCTGTGAGTATGTTGAACAGCAGAGAAAGGACAGAGGTGTGAAGAAAGAGCCAGTCACACCTGGATTGACATGAATAATAAGGTGCATACATTTGTAGTAGATGATCAAGACCATCCTCAGATGACTGAAATCCATGCAGAACTGAAAAGATTGTCAGGACTCGTGCATAATGTGGGGTATGTTCCATATAGTAGATTTGTACTACATGATGTGGAGGAAGAAGAAAGGTGTTTCATTTGTGTTACCATAGTGAGAAACTGGCTATTGCATTTGTGCTCATCAACACAGCTCCTGGTATTGCACTCTGTGCAGAATTCTATTTCTCTAACCAGTTGTCTTGATTTCCAAGAATGATCATCTACAGATCAATAATGGAATAAATACCATATGAGCTAAATTGGTCACCTTCTTAAACTAATGGTTAGATCAAAGGAATTACTATTATTTCTAAAAGTTACCGTAATCTAACCACTGATCAATCCACAATGACAGTGGTCCTAACTACACTTGTAGAGTGACGGTGCAGTGCTAATGATCCTAACTAATAGCAGAGTCGGTAACACAGCTAGATATCAACTAGATGAGAATTAGATGAAATGAGATGTGTATTTACAAAATTCTACACCCTCCTTTACATCTCATTTTTTCATCATCTCATTTCTTCATACCCTTAGGAATCCTCATGTTTTATTGTTGAGACCACAAATTCTAAGATTATTCCAACTACATGTTGCAGACCTTCGAACTTCATTCTCCCTAGTGGCTTCATAAGAATGTATGTTTGTTGCTAAGTACTCAAGATGTGTAATATGTCAATTTCTCTATATATCCCCTTCTCTTGTACAAAGTGATAATGACACTTGATATGTTTGGTCCTGGCATGAAATACAAGATTTTTGGCCATTTTAATATTGCTAATATTGTCACAAAACATTAATGTTGGTCCTGGTTTGATATGCTTGATTTCACTCAAAAGCTTTCTTGACCAAACCACTTCCTTAGTGCCTTTAATTAAGGCTCGATACTTTGCCTTAGCTGAGGATAGAACTACTAATATTGTCTTTTTCCACACTAAGTGATTAGGGAGTTTTCAATCTTGAGAATGTAAACACTAGTCAATCTTCCAAATTCAGTGTCATCTACCCAACTGACATCCACAAATCCTTCTAGATTGATGTTACTTCCTCTTCTATAATTTTTTTTTATACAATACCTTTCAACTACCTAAATATCTACTTCATAGTGTTAAGATGAGGTAATTGGGGTTCAGCTAAAAGTTGACTAACTGTTGAAACTGAAAAATAAATATATGGCCTAGTGTTTGCCAAGTATACCAATTTTCCCACCATCCTTCTATAGATAGTGTTATCAATCTCTTCATTGCTCATGTCTTATGTGAACCTTGTGTTTTCTACCATTGGAACCTTGGTTGGATTGTAATCAACCATTCCTAACATTTGAAACATGTTTTCAACATATGGTTTTTGAGATAAAAAAACCTTTCTATGGTGCAAATGAAGTTAATCCCTAGATATCATCCAAGTTGTCCTAAATTTGTCATTTTGAATTGTCCTCCTAGTTCCCCCTTGAGCCAAGTAATCTTTTTTTCTGAATTCCCTGTGATGACCAGATCATCCACATAAAGCATAACTATTCAAATTTTCCCTTCACAATGTCAATAATAGAGGTTTGAATCTATTCCACATTTAGTCATATGCAAGTTCTTGAAAAAGTTGTCAACTTTTTTCGTACCAAGCTTGAGGAGCTTGTCGAAGCCCATACGATGCTTTGTTGAGCATACAAACCAAATGTTCATTCCTAGACTTTATGAATCCTTCTGGTTGCTCCATGGTGACCTCCTCTTGGAGGTCACCGTTTAATAACACAATTTTCACATCCATCTGTGATATTTTCCAGCCATAATGAGCAACAAGGGTTATTATTGATATGATCATGTTCCATTTGATGATTGGTGCAAATGATTATTAGAAATCAAATCCCTCCCTTTGTTCAAATCCCTAAGCTATTAACCTAGCCTTGTACTTTGAAGGTTTTCTAGTGGGATTATTTTTGATCTTGTAAATCCACTTTGTTGTTATCGACCTTTTTCCAAGGGGCAATTTAATTAATTACCAAATCTGATTGTGCAAGATGGAATCCATTTCTTCATGCATAGTTAATTTCCACTTTTTTATTATTATTGTTTTTAAAAAAGTGGTTGGTTCCCAAACATGATCAACATTTCCCATGAACTAATCAAAACGTTAAAGGATTACACATGTCCTTCTCAATAGCTATTGTAACACCTTTGTTTGAGTTTGGTCAACTACAAAATCTTGACAAACTTTAAATCTTCATTAACTTCTTCAACCTTTCATGGAGAATTTTCATAGTTTGAAGAAGACTTAATCCTTGCATTAGAAAATGCAGTAAAAAAACCATGATCGAATCTTTGAGATGATCCATTCTTTAGTAATGTCAATGATACATTTGGAAATGTTCTGATCTCTTGTGGCCAATTGAAGTTCCCACATTCCATCATGGTTTTTTGTTCAAAAGGAAAAACACCTTGACTGAATTCTTCTATGTCAACATCCGATAACTCCAAAAGTGAATTACCTAGGTGAACCAATATTTTGTCCATATTTAATCCAATGTGTGTTTCATTAAACTCAACATCATGACTTATAATTACCCTCTTAACCTTGGATTGAATAGCCAATAGGCTTTCATGTGAATGTTGTAACCCACAAATTAACACAACTCTAATTTTGGGTCAAATTTCTTCTTGCTTGGATTTAGAATCAGAACATGAGTTGCGATCTCAAGATGCTCAAGTGTTTTAATTTCCTAACCATAATTCTTCAGGTGTCTTGCTTTGGTTGGCTTGAAATGGTGAACAATCCACCACATAATTAGCAATATTCATTGTTTATGTCCACAAAGTTTTGGGCAATCCACTTTCTAACAAAATGATCCTAGCTCTCTCAATAATGGTTTGATTTTTCCTTTTGGAAACTCCATTTTGTGGGTTGTGTAAACATGGCTAAATTGTTCTTTATCCCACAATCTTAACATAACTTGGTAAAATCATGACTAATAAATTCTCTACCATTGTATGTTTTAAAAAACTTTGATTGTTTTTTTGGTCTCTTTTTCCACTTTGTTTTCAAAGATTTAAAATGCAAATAGAATGTCAACTTTCTTTTTTTTAAATGCACCCAAATTTTCCTATTAAAATCATTGATGAAAGCAACAAAGTACTTTGAACCAAAAAATGACAAAATGGAGAGGGGACCACAAAGATCAATGTGTATCAATTTTGATAGACCTTTAGTTCTTGATTGAGACTTCCCAAGTTCGATTTTCAAGTTTACTTTCCAACCATGCATCCTATGCAAACTCCATCTACAACTTTCATTAATTTCAATAAATCAATCACCAAGTTATTAATACATCACAAACTTAGCATATTGTGACTTAGGAATGGAAATTGTGCAAAATTCGTTCATTCTAATTTGTACGTTTCATGAATCAATATCATGCATTGAAAACACGTTTCACACACGAATTTATTGAAAGATGTGAAAGCCATGCACGACATTTGTTCATTCATAGGTTGGTACTTCATTCATCAACACATTTATCCGTGTGTCAAACGTGTTTTCAACGCATAATATTTGTGTGTAAAATGTACGAACCTATGAATGAACAAAATTTGCACAATTTTCATTATTAATTTTTCGCATGTTAAATTTATGATGTACTCATGTTATGTAGGGCCTAATGATGCAGGTGTGCCATCCTTTTATGCCAAAACATAGATTACTATTATTTTGAATTACAACTAATTCTTAAGGCTATTTTTGTTGCATGTGTTTTCATGATCTCCTTAGTGTCACAACCCTAGCCCTGGGCTTGTGACCAAAGCAAGGGCTTGCAAGGTTGCGGGCCAAGAAAGAAGCCCGAGAGTCACACCGCGTGCTCCTAGGAGTGTAAGAAAGTGTGAGGGAATGAACCTTCACACTCCCAAGGGAGTTTTCACTTTGGGAGTTGGAGTCATGGTGGATTTCCAAATTTTCAGAGGACGATTGCAGGGGTCAAAACTCAATGGATTGAAGATTTCCTTATATCATTGAAAATATTTTGGAACGTAGATGTCTAAAATGGGCTCACATGACCCATTTGGACATCTTAAATACAAGTTATGACCAAAAGAAGGGCCGGGAGTCAAATTGATAATTTGACTCCCAACCACAAAAAGTCGAGAATCGACTCAATTTCCTTACATCCAGGTGGCGTAAAACATACCGTTAGAAAGCTCTTGACAAGGGCTATAACTTTGCTTCATATCTCATCTCAATCGCAGGTCTGCACACAAAGTTATGGGGCCTCAAAATTGCAAGAGTCCCAACTTTTGGCAATTTCGAGACTCCCATTTGGGAGTCTCGAGACAAAATGTCATTTGCATGTGGGCCTCATGGAGAGGCACATAATATACTATAAGAAGGAAGGTGGTGGCTTCCCCCAAGTTTGGGCTATGGGGAGTCTTGTGAGTCCGAATTTGCCCATGGTTCATCCTAGCACCAAAAGTGTTCCAACTATGCATTAACCACCTTGAGTTGGTTTTGTGCAGGTCCATATGAGTAGTTGATGCTTGTCATTTTTCCTAGTCCCATCCCGAAGCTCCAGCATGCCCCTCTACCCCCAAAGTGCCACGAGCCAGGGAACGTGCCCCGACTCCTTGCTCTTCCGTTGTTTTTAGTTTATACTCACATTTGAGTCCATTAAGGAACTTGGGAGCATGTCAGTTTACTTGCACAACACATATTTGGCATTGTAGGATCTCAAATTGAGACGAAATTAATTATTTCCTTGACATGTAGTTTTATGGATTTATGTCAATGTAAGTTACAAATTGGTAATTTGAAAGATTTATTTTTGTGAATAAAAATAAACCTAACGACCTTAAATTTGATTGCAATACTCCCAAAAAACATGGTAGAGGTGATTGAACTTGAAGCAAATTTGACTAAAGAATTGGAAGAGGAGTTTGATGGTGATTTTGAACACGAAGAAGTTACTAATTTATGTGATCCATAATGGATATACTACCAAATCCCATTTGTGTGTATTGTGATTTTTTATCCTCAAATGATTTATTCAATTCCATCTTGTTATGTTCTTTTTCATGGAGGGAAATAATGAAGGAACTACAAATATACTTGGCCTTGGTTGTTTAGAAATTTCTCATGTGTGTTTGCTCTAGTGTTTATCATGGGTGGCATAGTAGCAAAGAATGTATGTAGGGAAAATTGAAAAGGTTCAAAACTATGATTCTGCAAGGTTAATCAAAGGAAGTTATTTTTTAGCCTATGCATTAGATTTTAATCTTTTGCACATGTTTTGTTTATTAATATGTTAATAACTTGTCACCTAGTTGCAATTTGTTGTGATGGTCGGGGTGTTTTAAGTTCATAATTGTTGCACTACGTACAATGTTAATGCATGTAGTCTGCAAGTCACCACTTGAAAGTTTTTGGGCTTAGATCATTGTTGATCATCCACTACCATGCAAGTGTTATTGCCCCCCACACGTTCAATGAACTGTTAGGCTTTTGTGATGATTTTAAAAAATGATGAATGGCATGAAAAATCCTTCACTCCCACATCAAACCATTTTGAGTTTTTAGAGTGGTGGGATGAATTATGGCTCTCAAGTTTCAAATACAAATTGTAAGGATATGTTTATGTTCAAAGTTTGTTAAGAAGGATGAGTGGGGTGATATAATAGATGAACCACATTTGATTCAATTAACTAAATTCTAATTCAAAAAATCATTTTTCAAAATTTTGGGTGCATTCTTAAATTACCTATATGTGGCATAAAATATAAACAAATTCAATAAAATCAAAGTATGTTTGTGGTATTGTGTATTACATTTAAATAATGTGTTGTATCTAACTTTTGTAATTATTGTTCAACTTCAATCCTACCAATGGAAAACCTAACTTGTTTAATATTTTGTCTTTCTACTCTAAGTTAGCTTTTAATTTTCATGTTATTGTGCAACAATGAATTTCTTTGTTGTTGTATCCATGCAAACTTTGGAGTTGCTCAACTTTAATCCTGTCAATGGAAAATCTAACAAATTCAAAAAAAATCCTTATACTAATCTGAATTAACTTTTGATTTTCTTTTTGTTACGATTTAATGACTTTTTGAGTTGTTGTAATCATTTGAACTTGTTATTCAACTTTAATTTTATCAATGGAAAACATGTTTCATGTTGTCTTGTCATTGTGACCTAAGTAGAAGTTGATTTTCTTGTTGTATGTTTCAATTATTTCACAAGTTGTTGCAACCATTGGAGCTATTAAATTTGAATCCTATTAATGGGCTTTTGGGCCTTTGAAAACCTAGCAATGGAAAGCCTATTTACATTTGGGTTGTGTTTTGAATTGATTTAAACATATGAACAATGGTTTGTTGTGTTGATGCAACTTGAAGGTTTTGTTAATATGGAAATTTAGTATAAATTACATCTAGGGTAAAATTTGGATTGATGTAAACTAATGATTGTTGGTTTGTGTCATTGATGAATTTTTAAAAATAATTCTAATTGCTTTTGTTAATTATGGATTTGATAAATTAATACAATTTGCATTTGGGGCTTTTTTTAAATTGATGCAAAGTAATGAATAGTGGTTTGTTTGTTGATGTGTTTTGCAAGTATTCCCAAGTGCTTTGAAATAATTTGTATTTGAAGTTACGAAAAGCACCCAAAAAAATTATGAATGGGATTGGATTTGTGTTGATGCATTCTACATGTATTTAAATTGCAAAATTGAAAGATTTGTTTACATACTCAAAGTAGTTTAACACCATTAAATAACCCCTATGAACCTATGACATGGTAAAGTTTTTGAAACTATAAAACCATAATTTATACATGTGTTTTTTTTTCCTCAATAAATAACTAACTTTTAAAATAACATTCATGTCTAAAAAATGGAATTAAAAAACCAAAACTAGACAAGTTTTTATTCCCAAAAAGTTCAAAAATCCAAAAACAAGGTTATTAAAAAAATCAAATAATCAACCAACACTTGAAGTGATGGGCAATAGGTTGATGATATACAAATATTTGGTAAAACATTATTAGAAGTTGATTAATGAATCATAGGAGAATGTTTATATTCAAATAATGTGTTTTTTATGTGTGGAAATATTTTACACTTAATAAATGACTTTTGTGATGGGCACAAGACCTATCAAAACAAACAATGAAAAGACAAACCAAACCTAAGTTTAAATATAAACATAGAACATAAAAATTGAAACAAATCTCAAGAGTTTATAAACAAGAGCATGAAGTGTGCAAATAAAAGTGCAAACAAATTCTTATTGTAATAAAATATGAAAATGTAAACACAAAAGAAACAAAACAAGACTATGAAACAAGATTATACCTCAAACTAATGTTGAACAAACTAAATGTAATGAGGGGTTTTACTTTTATTTATACCCCTTTAATACCATGTGGGAAAACTTCCATGATGATTTCCATATGTCCACCAACCAAAGAACTTTTTTGAAAACCTTTCTAATTGTAAATGAACTATGAATTGATTAAAAATGAATTAATAATGAACTAAAAAAACTATAAGTGAACTACAAGTGCATTATGAACATGTGAATGTGAATCCATGTGAATGAACCCCATTTGTGTGATCATGTTCAATGTTGACATCCATGATAACTCCACACCAAAATAAATGTCTCCTCTAAATGTGAAGGCATTTTACACCTCCTCCTAGGTGGCTCAACGCTTAACAAATAGAAATTAAAAAGATGGTTGACAATTCCTCATCAAACTCATGTTCAAATCCTATTTTAATAGAGCACTTGTGAAGGCCGGAAGCAACTCACCCCCAAAATCTTCCAATAGCAAATGAACTTCACATGACAAAAATCACTTATCCTATAAGGTTCACTACTTTGGCATCCTTTTTTGCCTACCCCACTTTGGTCATTCTCATGATGTTACCTTTGATTCGCATCAATCATTTCCAAACCATAAATAAATTATAGAGACAACAGATTCATGATAAGGAGATTGTTGAGATAACAAAATTTATGATGATGTGTGAAAAACGTTACTCACCAATCACCAAGTGCAGTTAAAATAATGAGACAATGAGGAAAGTTTTGAACATGCCCAACAAATTAGAAGTGTCAAAAATTGTTGTTGTTGCTAGGATGCCTGTTCAATACTGAGATTTTCACCACCCCAATTTGAAGATGGTGCCACCAGTTTTTTTGGTTGTTGGGCATGGTCTAAGGTGTCTTCCCACATAGAAGCTAGCTTACCTGGTGATACATGCATCCAGAATCACTCTGCGATCTACAAATGTTTAATTCCAGAATTGCCGCGATGCTTTAAAGCGACTTAATACTTAACACTCACTGAGTGAGGGGCATTCACAATTCCTCAAAGGTTGTAGGCTAGACCGAAATATGCCTCACGTGAGCCCCTTATTTTGAGAATGCCCCAATCTGCTGAGGCATTACAACATTGCCTCCCCATTTGTAGTAGAGAAGGAGTCCAGTTCCGACTGGGTATTTGATAGAAATTTGCAAGTAATGATATAACATGCAGCACAGAACCAGCAGCCTGACACAGACAGACAAGCCTGTGGCGATCGGAAACAGAACCATCCTAATTTAAGAATCCTGGCATCCCAAAAACTCCAGGAAACTCCATATTTGGTGTTCAGCCAGGGAGCCGAAAAAGACAAACAAAACAGACGCTCTCGCTACACCTACTTGTGGTGGAGCTTCAAGCTGATGGGTCATGGTATGGTAGCCCTGGCTCGGAGCACGCAAATTAGGTCAAAAAAGTAAGTTTGCCCATCATCACCAATGAGAAATCAACAAACAAATTACCCATTTACATAAATTTTTATCTTATTTTATTATTGCGTTACGGTTGAAGCAACGAGAGGGACTGGAGGAGGGGAAAACCCCATGTAGGTTAACTGTCTTGTCTGTCATTTACAGTGAGAATGCGGCTAGGTTAAAATGGGATCTGATTGGTTGGATGGTCCTCATTGGTGGTCTGCTCCCACCAGACCACTGGACTCTGTGTTTGTGTGTGAGTGGAGCACCGGAAAACAAGACGGGCAGTGACCGCTACGAGAGGAAAGGACGGCGGGGGAAGGGAAGAAGGAGAAGCACGGCGGAGAAGAGGTCGACGAGAAGGGGGCCGGGTGGGGATGACAGCCGTGCGGAAGGATTCATTGTCGAGCAAGCGAGTAAGGGAGGCGGAAGGGAGAGAGGGCCATTGTGTGAGGAGTTGGGCGTGGTGATCACGGTCTGTTTTGACTACGCAACAAGAGGTTGGGGAGGAGGGGATCACTGTGCGGTGTGCTTCGTCAGTCACGGAGATGCCGAAGAAGAGGAAGTCTGAGTATTCGGGACTTGATGAGGTCGAAAAGACGCTCCATACATCATTTTGTACGGCGGCTAACTCCATCTCGCACCTCTACACGCAGGCGCAGCAGCAGCAGAAGCAATCTTTCCATGCAGGGGAACGCCATGCTGTGGTTAGTGAAGGAGCAAATTCAAAGCCCTGGGAATGTTTTCGTTTTGAGGGCGGGATCCTAGGGTCGTAAAGTCGTGGCGTGGTGGTTTGAGTCCTGTCTGATGGTTTGGAATTCTTTTTAGGGGTTGCTTTTAGGACTCAGGGGCAGATGTGAACCATTACCTTCCAATTTGTGCAGAATGTAAGTTGGAGCATAACCCTAATTCTGTCCCCCCGGGAGATAGTTACTGGGCTTCAATGGATCTGTTGAAGGGGCTGTTTTGCTTTCATTCAATCGTGTTGCCCTTAATTGATTCTGGTAGGGGTGGGATTTAAGGATGTAACAATTGCAAAAATCCTTCCAATTCTTTGCAGAATGCAGCCTGGGCGGTAGGCAGTTGCAATCCTAATTTTTGCATCTGCTGGTCTGAATCTGTTGAAAGTCTGCATGGAAAAAAACACAAGTGAGGATCACTGTGGTAGGGAGAGAGAGGTCGAGAATGTCTGAGAAAAGTCTGCATCTTGGAGAGGTATGTTTAGTGCCAGGGTTTTAGCAAATTTGCAACCACAAATGGGTCTGGTATGCCAGGATGTTCTGCTAGATTTTGATTTCTGATGGGAGTGGCCATGCAGGGTTCACACAAATTGTGAAACTGTTGTTCACAACCAAACCATGTTGGTGTTGGTACAAAATCAGCTGTGTGTTTGCTTACATTACTGTGACACATAGTTCTTTTTGGCTGTGATAGAGGTCAAAATTCTGGTTTGTGAATGGTAATATCTCTGGTCAATTATGTGTGGAGGATGCACTTGCAGCCCAAGTGATCAAGATATGCAGTACTTTATTCCTGCAGTGGGACAATCTTGGATGTAACCTACTGCTCAGGGTTTAGGATGTGGATCTGAGTGCATTGTGCAGGTCACACTGCTGCCTGGGGACTGGATGTGATTGGTTATCTGGCCATGAATATCATGCATATCAAAATTGGCAGCCACACCTACATTTCTTCGGGGTGCTTTTTATAATGCAATTGTATGGAGTCAAATTGCAATGCTGCTGTGTATCTAGATCTTAATTGACAGAAGGCAACTGTACCTTTGTTGACATCTGTGCTGGTTTTTACACAATTCTCAGCATAGTTCAACCACAGTTTGGTAATACATGATGACTAACAATGCAGAGAACCCTTCAGAAAATTTTATGGAGCCCTCTTCCAGAGTTTGGCTTTTGTGGTCTGATGAGTGCTATTATGTTTTGTAACAGGAGAAACTTTACTTCTGGTTACTGAGAGAGCACCAAGCTGGGTCCAATATATCAGTAGGGCAGATTCTGGGCTACCTTCAGGTGCGTCTTCAAGTTCCCAAGTGCTGATTGTGTTACCTTTGGTACTTGCAGCTGGAACTGTTGAGGTCTATGTTCAGCTGCTATTTGAGACCCTGGTTGGAATCACCAAGTATGTCACAAGTATTATCTGCTTTCTGATAGTCAAGGGTACTGATAAACTGCTCATCCTTGCTGAATTTATGGCCAGTGCATATTGGTATTGGATCTTGCAGAATGAACTTGAGGGGGTGAGTGGAGATGACACAGCAATGTCACCAGGACCTCAATCAGCACAACAGCAGCAGCAAGCTGTGGCCGTTGCAGCAGGGTCTGTGGGAACTTCTGGGCCAGGTCAAATAGAGACACCAGCAGCACCTCTGGATCAAAGTAAAAATTCTGTTTTCACTGGTACTCTCGCTAGTCCCATTAGGCGGGACTTGCCTGCCTTCAGTATGACTCCATCTGGGTGTGGACTGACAAATAATAGTGGCCACCCAGGCAGGAGGACTGGTGTGGGCTTGGAGCAGCATGCAAATCTGGGTTGGGAGGAGGACCAAGGTGTTGCACTGTATCATGATGCATCTGCCACTGGAGGGTTGGGTTTTCATCCAACTCAGCAGCAGCAGCAAGGCGGAGATGGCCACTCATTTGGTGTGAATGACGCAAGTATGGACATGCATGGAGGTGGTGTTGGGGATGGCTACTTCCATTGACATTAGTTTGGAGGAGCAACGGACATCAAAGGATGGCACCTTTTGCTACTTTTACCTTCATGTATGGGCACCCACTGAAACATGGTCTCAGCTTGACAAAGGCCCATTTGTAAAGTAGTCTTTGTTGAACTAGCCACCTGTGGTGTGCTGGTAGTTTGCACTGATTTGAAGAAATGTCAGCATTGTACACTTTTTTCATATCAGGGAGTCAGGCATAAACTTAGCTGACAAAAAAAGATTGTCAGTCTTGGGAGCCAATACCTACAGATTTGGACTAGGAAAAGCAAGAACACCGCCCAGATGACAACACAGCATTCAGGTGATTTTGAAACTAAGGAGTTTTCAAAACACACTTGAACTGCTAATTGAATGTCATAAAGGCTCGAACAAATAAGTGTACATCTGAAGGGTTGGAAACATGAATTGTTGCAGTGCTTGGTGCTCTCTCTTCTTCTCTTGCAACTTGTGAAGGAAGAGAGGAATGGGCTTAAACATTGCCAAAAAGCAATTTGATACATGCCAAAAAGCCCTCATCACACCCTTGATATACTCCTATGCTTTGACCTGCTCTGTAGTGTAGGCAAGTTAATTTAGGAGGGAAGAATCATGAACCATATAGTGAGCAAATGAAACTCACTTCTTCTCTTTTGTAGGGGAGTGGAAACATTTTCCAAGTTGGAGAGATCAAATTAGAAGATAAGAGATGAATATTTTGCTTCACTTGTTAAAATTCTTAATTTCTTGAACTTCGATCTCTAATCCATAATTAGTTCATGTAAAATTATTCTTATATAGTTAGGGTTTAAGCTCTTTTGAAAGTGGTACATGTTTAAGGTTTTGTCTATAACAATACTTAAGGTTTTTTAAAATTTATTTGGAGTTATGATTTGATTTAAGGTTGGAAAGCTTTGCAAGGAAAATGTCATCACTTTGGAGGATCAAAACAAAAGTATGTTTTTTTTTCCTCCCTTTCATTTCATTTATTCATCTGTTGTGTCAATTTAATTACAATTCAATTAGTTTCATGTATTGGATCAACATATGAATATAACCTACATTTTTTTTATTATTGGAAAAGTCTATTAAATCAGCAAATGTTTGATCCTAGCTCAAGAATCTACATGTAGTTATTAATCCTAAAAATAGATATTGCAAGGTTTGATCCTAGGTCTAGTATGTGTTTTAATTTGAAATGCAGGTATTGCGCTTGGTTGAATCCCATGTCTAGTGTGTGTTTTAGTTTGAAATGTAGGTATTGCAAGGTTGGGTCCCATATGTAGTGTGTGTTTTGGTTTTGGAATGCAAGTATTGCAAGGTTGGGTCCCAAATTTAGTGTGTGTTTAAATTTGGTATGTGGGTATTGTAGGGTTTGGTCCCTGTCCAATGTGGATTTAAACAATTGGCATGTAGATATTGCAAGTGTAAGATTCATATTTTTAGTGTTGTTATTAGTTTGGCTTGTAAGTATTGCCAATGTAAATTCCATGCATAGTGGATTGATTATGTGAATATATGTTGACTAGTTGTCTATTCTAGATATAGCACATGCATGTGTGTGAGTTTTTGGAAGGCAAACAAGGTGATGTGGAAACCAAGTGAAGTGGAACACACACAAAAACATGCCCTTACAAAAGGATATAAAGACCTCATCAATAAATAACCACCTCTACCATACTTGGTAGAGTGCAACATTCCATGCATTTTATTTTTCTTTTCAATTGTCTTTCATAAACACATATGATCATTACCATAGGTATGTTTTGTAGGTATGATTGTGCCTATGATCCCAATGATCATCACAATGACCAAAACCATGCAAGATTGATCAAACGAAGGTGTTTGGCCACCTTTTCAATCAAGCAATTGTACACATGGCCTGATGTGGTGGAACTATGTTTTTACCATCAAACACATAGTTAAACGAATAGTGAACTAGCACATGGTCAATGAGATCCTAAGTCACCAACTTGCATGTCACAATATGCACCTTGAATTTCACAATCTGTGAAAGATCACATTTGGACTTAATTGAATTTAGGGCACACCTCCGAACAAATTTATGACAAGCACAAAACAATTGGTGTGAATGCCAATGAAGCCACAATGAAAGATGACTTCATCCAACAACAAAACATTGCATATTTGGATTAGAAACATAAAAGAACGAATTGGTGGTTGCACAAAAACCCAACCATTTTAGTTCAGTCTTGGGCTTTGCATTATTCATAACACGTATTTTATTTTTGAAAAGTTGATAAAATTAATGGAATTCATCTCCTGTTCATTCTAAACATCCAAATATTAATGCAATGTTAATCCATGTTTGCATATGGCCATAATGGAACAATTTATATGGATGCCACATTTAGCACAAATGATTGTGAAATATCATTTTTTCACCTTGATGGGCTTTAATGCTCATCACACTAAAGTGCTTCTAGCATGGATCATTACAAGTCAACAAATTGTGGATGATTTGATTGAATGGCTCAAACCTTTGAAAGCAAATATGTTGTCAATCATGTCTAATTGGAGACCAAGTTGTTCCATTATTGATGATGCCCCTCAAGAGTTACGAGCATTACAATGAATGTGAATCCTACATTACCTCTCTTTTCATAATTGTGGTCAATGAAGATCAAAAGTTTTCCTTGTCTAAGCTTTCCTTGTTTTAAGGTCTTTCATTCCTACGAAGCTTACAATGTATTTACATATTTAGTTAATGTTAAATCTTGACATGTGATTTGTGTGTGAATGTTTAGGATTGTTTGGGTTACAAAGAACAACCCTATCTTCCTTTATGTGTGGCATGTATCAAAAACATGGCACTTACATGCAATGGAGAAGATCAAAGATGTTAAAGTCCAATGAATAACCTTTCATGACCTACATGATGTAATGTATATGTCCATTGAGCCCAAGGAAGCATTGTGACTTTCAAAAAATGAGGAAGGATGAAAGTCATAAGAAGTTTTGAACATCATAGTCTTGGTGACTCTTGGACACAATACTTTTGAACCTATTATTACCAATTTGGTATGTGTTCATTTTCAATTTGAATATTTCAAAACGAGTTTGTTTGATCATAGTTTTACATCTCCTTAAATGGGTATGATCATGTTTTATCAATTAGAACGTCAATCTAATTAATATTACATTGTGCATGCATTGTGTTTAGAGTTGTAGATGATTGGCCTTTGAAACATGTCACATTCCAACCAAAATACACAAGTGAACATTGAATCTTACTATGGCGCTTTAAGGCATTGGTTTTTAGTTTAGACAAAAGGACTTAGAGGGGAAATTGTGTAGGTTAGGAACTTGCATGATAATGTAAAAAAAATGTGGATGACATCTTTTTATATTAAAAAAAATGTTGTTTTCTTAATAGGTTAGTCCCAAGTGACATTGTTCAAACCTACCATCACCTTCTAATTTTAGGTGGGCATGGCTTTCATGTGACATTATGAGCAATTTAACAAACTCAAGACTTTGGACCCATCATGGTTATTCTTCCATGAAGACACACATCAAACACCCTCAACCTTTAGATATAGTTTGATTCAAACCATTCAAAATCACATTCAAAAAATAAATAAAATAAAGCCATGGTTAGAAACAATTACCTTGAGCTAAATAAAATGATGTTGGTTTGCTTAGTAAATAAAACATTGGAATGAACTTTGTTGAAAAAACATAAAAGTAGGGTTGACAACTACATGGATCTAGGAATCAAACCTTAAAGTCATGGATGACAAAACAACCAAGTGAAGTTTTCATAAATGCCAAAGCAATGGGGAATGAAGATGTTTATTTAAAAGATGAAAATGGAGACATTTAAAAAAGCATTGAAGCCTTTCTAATTAATGAACTATAGTGCATAAAAAACTATCAATGATGTGGCATTTGTTTTTTATGACGAACATGAAAGTCATTGCCCTCTTTCATCACAACAACAATATTATAAGGAATGTTTGTCAACCCCACTCCATAGACACACCTTCATGCTATGCAACTGGACTAAGAGTTTGTCTTTACTTTGGATAGTTGATATTCTCAAGAAAACATCCAACATGTTACAAGAATGGACATGATGTTTAAACATTTGCCAATTTGTTGTTATTCCCGCACTTGTTGGAAAGGAAAACTAGGTGCAATCCCTACGCTCACATAGGTTGATTCTATTCCAATATGATGATGGGCAACATTGGAGTCCAAATCGACACATCATATCTCAATGGAGATTCGGATGTTGTGACAACCTTGATGACATCCCAATGCAAAAAATACAAACCCACGAAAGAATGATTTTCACACAGTTCTTATTACCAAATCATGATATGAGAAGTTTGTGATGTCACAACCAACAATGGGTAGATTTTGCTAACATTGTGGTTTGCTACTATAATTAAGGATTATAATGAAAGGTTCCATGGAGGAGCTTTCAAGTAAGAATCTAAGCTCATCCAACAATATATTGATGTATGAATGTTAGCTCCACCTTTATTGCACAAAGACAAGCATGGTAGAAAATGAACATTGTAAGACATGCATTCACAAATTTCTAAAAACTTGTTTAAACAATTCAAAATTTAAAGGGGGATGAAGAAGGGGAGGTGATAACTTAAACAATAGCAAAATGACACACACCAATATGGTGAATAATTATCAAAGTTGAAGAAGATTAGAAAATGACAACAAACATGAGCATGGTGAACACCTTATGAGTAAAGAAAACCCAAAAAAAAACAACAAACATGGACACTATGACCACCTAACTCTTAGTATTAAAAAAAAAAGATGATAACAAGCATGAACACAATGAACACCTAATGAGTGACATAAGAAAACCAAAAAATGATGATAAATATGAGCAATATGAATATGGTGAACATTTCATGTGAACAACACAAGACCAAAAGACAACGATGAACATCAACATAATGAAACATGTGTCAAAATAACAATAAACACTTATGAAAACCACCACCACAAGCAAACAACAATGAACATGAACATAATGAGAACCTAGAATAACCACAAACAAACTAGAAGATGTTGACAAGCATAAGCATGGTGAACACCTAATGAACAACACAAGACTACAAGATGACAATGAAAATGATTAATATAATGAGCACATGGTATGAGAAACACAAGACTTAAATACAATAATAAACATTAGCATAATGAACATTTGTAAGAACACTACCACAAGAAGACAACAATTATCAACATGATAAACACCTAACAAGCAACACGAGAAAATCAAAAAATGATGATGCGCATGAATACCATGAACATTTGGTGCAAGCAACAAAAGGCTAAAACATGACAATGAACATTAACATGGTGAACAAATGTCAAGCATCATCACAAGGAGACAACCAAAAGCACAATGACAAGGATGTACTTGAGCTCAAAAATAGGCACGGGATTAATTAATTGTGAACACCACTGGCATTGAGCTTTTGCCATGAGAGATGTTACAAGGGACAACAAACAAGTGTGATGTGAAAGGAAAGTTTTGCCTCTCTTCCCCCCTTCATGGCACAATGGAATTCACTAGATGTGAATTAGGGTTTGAATCATTTACCCTAGATTAACACATTTTCATTTTTGGACTTTTGACCTATGACCAAATGGGCATTCTTTTTTTTCTTAAGGACAAATTGTTTGTAGGAAATGATAGGTTGAAAGTCAATTGTGCCATTTTAAAAAAATGCAAACTAGCATGATAATATGGGCCATATTGTTTACTTATATAAGTTTAGGCAAATTTAATTCACTTAATCACAAATTTAATTTTTAAAATAATATTTGGGGTTGTGGAACCCAAAGCAAGAAGGTAGAGGAATGGGGTCTCTTTAGTTTTTGAGAGGGGGGGGGGGGGGCATTATGAAGCATAGGGTTATACATATTGGTCTAGTGGGTGGTTTTTTGCATAGGGTGAGATGGTTACGGAATATCAAAAGGGTCATATTGGAAGCAATTTCAAATTACACCTTAGAATAATTTTGTTTGGCTCATGGTTCAACTTTATGACATATTTAAAAATGCATTCATCTCATCATATGAATATAATGGAAAAGTGCCTAGAAGACCAAATATTGTACACCTCAAGACATAACGAGGTGGGCCTAAGGTTAGAATCTTTGAGCAATTTGACCTAGACTCATAATCTTTTTCAAGACTTTGGCTTACAATTAAAATCTTTTAAATTTTTTGATCTTTGGCTCAAATTTGACCTAAGGTTAAAACTTTTTAGGTTTAAGGATAAAATCTATTTAGACCTAAGGGTTAGAATATATTTAGGCTAAAGGTTAAATTATTTTTATTATTTTGGCTTAAGGTTAAAAACAATTACCATTTTTTCTTGGGGTTAGAATCATTTTAGCATGTGGGCCTAGCATTCAAAATATTTTTTAAGATTTTGGCTTATGATTTAAATATTTTAAAAATTTTGATTTTTGGTTGAAATTTGACCTAAGATTAATTTTTAAAAAAAAATTATTTATAGTTTAAAAATTTATTAATGCTTTGGTTTAGAATTAGAATATTTTGAATGCTTAAACCTAAGGTTACAATCTTTTTAACATTTAAGATTAAGGTTTAAATGTTTTTAATATTTTGGGTTAAGTTTATAATCTTTTTAGGCCTAAAGATAAATATATTTAGGCTTAAGGGGTATAATCTTTAGGCTCAAGGATTAAAATATTTTTATTATTTTGATTTTTTTTTAATTACCATTTTGGCTTGGGGTTAGAATCTTTTTAGCACTTGGGCCTAGCACTTAGTCCTCAAGTTAGAATCTTTTTATTGTTTTGATTTAGGGTTTTTAAAAATTAGCACTCAAGCTTACAATTAGATTTTTAAAAAATATTTTTTTAAGGTTTTAAATTGGGTCATTCTAGAGAATTCCAGGAGAACATTTCTCAAAATGGATGAAAAATATTCATAAGTTTGAGAATTTTTATTTTGCCCAATATATTTCGGGCAGATTATATAGGTTGAAAATTTTTCATTTTTGCTGAAAATTTTGGGAATTCAACAAATCCTATACTTGGAAACATTCATGAGATTTTTTTCTAAGATGCTTGGAAAAATTTCGGACAATTTTGAAATTTTTAGCCTGCTTGGGAATAAATGTTGATTTTTTTGGCATTTCTGCCCAAAACAATTGGGCACTCTGAAAAATCCTGATGCTTGAAATTTTTAGGCATTTTGGGAATTCTTACTCTGCTCAATAATTGCAAGCACCTTATAAATGTTGAAGATGGTTTTCATTTATGCTCAAAAACTTTGGGCAATTTGAGATTTTTTTGGTCCAATAATTTCGGGGAGATTACAAAGACAATTGTTTTTCGGTCACTGCCCACCATTCCGGGTGCTCTCTCACATGAAAGTCACTATGTTGGGTAGAACAACATTAGGACAAATGTCTTGCACCCTTAAGACAAAGTGTCTTGCACCTTTTGAGACAAATTTCTCACCCCTAGGACAAATGTCTTGCACCTTTTGAGACAAATTTCTCACCCCTAGGACAAATGTCTTGCACCTCTAAGACAAATGTTAATAGCCCCAAGCCATTGAACCAAGAATTTTTGTATATTTGATGCAAATACACATTTAAACCAATATGTGTATATTAGTTTAATGTTAGACCTCATGCCAAGAAAGTTTACCCCAAAACAAAACTAAATTTTGCATATGTATATTGGCTTAGGGTTGGAATTTTTTTGAGCATACTGGCGTAAGGTTGGAATATATTTCGAGGATATGGCCTAAGGTTAGAATTTTTTGGTAACAGTTTGGCCTAGGATTAAAATTGTTTTTAGCACTTTGGCCTATGGTTGAAACATTTTTTAACAATTTGGCTTGAGGTTGGAGTCATCTACCTGTATGGTCCTTTTTTATATTCCGTAGACGGTGGGCTGTCGGGCTGGTTAGGAATGTTTTGCGCAGGTCAGTTCGTGTGGAGAGGGTAGCGAACTTCTTGGACGGAGCGGATATGCAAGTCTGCTCTC
>Ga0209208_10001653_pt1 | contig 31632 bp, 27 predicted proteins | sample S1TSphfallax_3_FD_187694 | JGI IMG/M metagenome (GOLD analysis project Ga0209208, IMG submission 187694) | Host-associated microbial communities from peat moss isolated from Minnesota, USA - S1T2_Fd - Sphagnum fallax MG (SPAdes) (version 2) | ecosystem: Host-associated > Plants > Peat moss >...
GACGTTCTTCGCAGCTGTGGTCTATTGTATGAGGGGGAGCCCTTGTTTAACCATAATTAGTAGAACACCATTGTAGGGGCAGGGTATGTGGAATTGCATGTTCTTCCCATAATATGATAGTGGAGGATGTCATTGAGAGTTTGTCAAATCTTATAGTGCCTCTTTGGGTTCCTATTCAAAACTTGATCAATTGGCTGCAGGTATTTGCTTAACATCCAAGTGCAAGATCATACGGGTCCAACATGGGTTACAGCCTTCCAGGAGGTTGGCGAGGAGATTATGCAACACCCAGCAAAAGAACTTTTCTTATGGAGCCAAACTAATAACCAAAAATTCATTGAAGCAATACAAAAGCTGACATTCACGAAGCACCTCTTTAAGCTGAAAGTGAAAGAGATGTACAATGATGAGCAGCGGTTGAAATCGACAGTGGTTAGAGTAGATCGAATTGACTGGGTTGCAGAGAGTAAGCTCATGATAGATTCGATTACAAAGCATAACCGAAAAGAAACTATTGATGTCCCAATTGGTAGTGGAATCAATGGTGGTAGTACTTATACTTAGTCTGTCTGTCTGTGAAGTGTGGTCATAACTTTATGTGAGTCCACTCACAAAGTATCAGACAATTGTCTTGACCTTCATGATAATAGAATTCAAACATTAGCATTCTGTAAGATCAGAACAAATACACTTGCTATGAAACTGATGGAAGAACAGCTAGAATAATGAACAAACCAAGAGAAGAAAGGTACCAGTGTGACAGCAGAACAGGAAGAAGTTAGGAACCACTTCACAGGTTATCAATGACAGAGAAGTCGTCAATTACGTCGTCATCATCCCAGTCATCTTCCCACTGCTGCTGAACTCCATCTTCCCCTCTCGAAATCCCTGTGTACTTCGCACACTACTCGTGATTTCTCAACAATTTCTCTCCCTTCTTTCTCTCGCTCTCTCTGCAGTTCTCTTGGAACCCTAAATCTCTCTCTCTCTGCGTACGTGTCCTTGGAGCTAGAATGTTTCTAGAGTTCACACATGGTCAGAGGTTCCCTAACAGACAGACAACAGGTGGGGGGGATCGACGGGGTGCATTATGCACCGGGTTCACACTAGTTTAGATTTATTAACTTAGATCTGATCAATAATAAAAATATTTTAAAACATTGGACAACATTTATTTGGCTAAAAACATTGCTATTCGAAATTGACAAAAAGATAGACATATTGATTACAATCAATATGGTGGTAAAAAAGGCATTAGTCAAAACATATGGATCCAAAACAATGTGTCCAAAATGACACTTTGGTCAAGTTGGATGTGAGGCAAAAATACCAAAGGGAGGATTTTTGGAATGAATTGTTTTAGTTAAAAAAACCATGGTGGAATATGATGAACATTTTAAACATAAAACATCAAACGAATTTGAATTTCATCCATTCCAAAAAGGGCCAAATCTTGTTCAATTGTCAAATGTTGACAATACATTCATAGGGTGCAAAGTGTTTGCTCATAAGCTTGCAATATGTTTGCCTAAGATTTTTCTCAACAAATGTAACTGCCTTCTCTTGAGGACACATATTTTCCTCATCTCTCTACCAAATGCTGCGATCTTAGTGGGTATTAGTGCGCCAAGAGATGGGGCACAAGTTCTCTTTCTACTCCAGGACCAGCTGACCTTACCTTCCTGAGCCCTGAAGTGTTCAGTGACCGGCGTGTCTACCCTAAAATCAAACAACCGCCTAACAACGGTGTTTAACACAACCAACTTACAGTCTTACTTATTCTCCCATCCTCAGCCCTAAAAATATGACCTGATACCCAATCAGAGTGTCAAGATTCTCATTAGGGTTGGGTATCGGTGTCCAATTAAAAATAGTGATTCCCCTCACAAGGCACTGTATACCAATCATCTTTACATGCCCAAACTGAGTTTCACACTATTTGCCTCCTAAACTTCATCCAAATATAATAAATGGGCCATTTTACTACTACTATGGATGGAGATTCTCCCCCATGGATGTTTGCTATGTGACCTGCAAAAATATTTCTCACCTCCAAGTTTAGTCACTGTAGTACCTTGGTGATTTCAACACATGTTCGTCGAATGAATAATTAATTAATTTTGAAACATTCATTTCAACAAATGGAGTGAGTATTCTCAAATATTCACTATTTTCCTTCACAATATTTTTTTGATTTGGAAGAAATAAAATTTCAACATTTCAACATTTTTCTGAAAATAACATAAGGCTTGTAATCACATTTATTAGGCTTCCTGTCTAGCAGGTGTTACTCGTCTTTGCTGTGCCAGCCATTCACCAGACTCTCAGACCAAATTGTACAAAAGTGTTGGGCCAAAACCATTTTGGTGACCCAAACAAACCCATGTGTTTTGACTTTTCTTCATCCAATTTTAATGTGCAGGCTGGGCATACTAAGCACAACTGCTGCTGGGGAGGCTCTTATTATTATTATTATCATTATTATCATTATTATTGTTATACTTTGGGCACTCTCCAAAACACACAAGTTTCAAAGGAAGAAAAAAGTAAAAAATGAGCGGCATTGCCAAAAAGTCTCCCAAGTGCAGGTAGATCTTGAAGAGTTTCGAGAAATTACACTTCTTGGGTTTTGGGTTTCTAAAAGTAGTAGCAAAGGATTGCAGAATCCGAGAAAGGAAGAAATTTAGTTAGCTGTGTAGAAGGAAGGAAGGAAGGAAGGAAGGAAGGAAGTAAGTAAAGGTGCATTCACACCTGGTGGGTGTTAGGGACTCTAGTGTTTTAGTCCCCTAACACCATGCTAGTCATTTAAGACTTATACCAACTTACCATGAACATTTTATGTTAAGTTAACATTCAGTTAAAATTAAGGACCTAGATTTTCACATTGGGTACCACCTAAGATGCCACCTAGATTTTCATTTAACGCTGACTTAACATCAAGTGTGAATAGAATGTACCCATTTTAAAAGGAAGAAAGGGGGGTGTCACGAGGAGCTTGATGTGATCAATCTCAGGTCTCCACTTTCCACCACCCCCTTTGCTTTGCTAGTACACACAATTGAAGGAAAAGCATGCCACCCCAGATCTCAAAAGCTCGCATACACGTTAAACTCCGCCAAAAATCAAAATAAAAAATCCCTTTTTGATTTTGAGATTTTGATTGATTCTTTCCAATCACAAACAAAATCCCATTCTCAATTTTTCCTCTCTCTCTCTCTCTCTGCATAATTTTTTCCATGTATCTGGAACTCTCATTATAGTGCAGAATCTGTGCCCTGCATGTGTCTGGATGGCAGAATCTGTGCTCCACAAGCAAATGGATGGCAGAATCTGTCATCCACAAGCAAACGGTAGAGCATTTTTGAAAAACAATCTCTCTCTCTCTCTCTCTCTGGGCACAAAATTTTCTGTGTCTTGAAGGCACATTATCAAGAGGAATTGTGCTTTACATGCATCTGGATGGCAGAATCTGGCATCCACAAGCAAACGGCAGCGTATTTTTTGAAAAATAAAATCTCTCTCTCTCTCTCTCTGGGCATTATTTTTTCCATGTATGTGGAAGTCACATTATCATGCAGAATTTGTGCTCTGGTTGGATCTGGATGGCAGAATCTGTCATCTGCAAACAGGAGGGCATTTGGGAAAAGCAGAACTCCAGAGGAACATAGACTGTGAGTCAATGTTGCAGTTTGAACGGGGGGAAGAAGAAGAAGAAGAAGAAGTCTGAACTTAGTCTGGAGAAGAACTTAGAAGAAGAAAGAGTTGACACCCAGAAAATGGAAAAAAAATTGCAAAATCTCTCTCTCTCTCTCTCTCTCACACACACACACACACACACACACACAACACACATGCAGTCATTCACATGCAGTCATTTCTTTGTGCAGGAAAAGGGGAAAAATATAAAAAGTTTCAGGGACATACAAAAACAACAAGGACAAAGACAAAAAAGAATTTGGGAATCTGCACTCTTGATAATCTGGCTGACAAGCTCTTCTGTTTGGTACTGGAAGAAAGAAAGAAAGAAGGTACTTACTTGGGATGCGATTTTATTGCTTGCACAAAAAATAATTTTTTCTGCAATAATTCATTCATTCAGCCAAAAACAAAAAAACAAGGATTTGAAGAAGAGAAATACCTTCTGTCCGGCTTCAAAACAAGAGATAAGCATCAATCTCTTTTCCACCTTTCTCTCGGCAAGAAAGAAATCGTGGGTCCATGTGCAAAAATAATAATAGGAGAAGTTGTCCTCCTCGAGATCTTCTTCTTCTTCTTGGCTACGGATTACTGCAGCGGAGAAGGAGGAGGAAGAAGAGTGGTACCCAAATCCGCAACAAGACCCAAAATCCGCCCGCCACACAACCACCCACTCCACCAACCCCGTTGAGGAAATTAGTCAAAGTTGGGATAATTGTTGTTGTTGTTGTAGTACTTACCTCAAGTGTGTGTCAGACAGACACACAGCTGGGATGGCTTCACACAATCTTGCCAAGGACGACGACATGTAAAGACAACCAACCCCAAGAGAAAAAAGAAAAAAGAAAACAAAAGAAAACAAAAGCGTACTTGCTGACAACCCGAATAATACTAGAGCAGCAGATCACGCCAACACCCCCACTAGTTCTACTTAATCCTCGCACTCACCACACAGTCCAAACACCAGTCCAGACTCGTGAGCAAACGGAGTAGTAGTGAGAAAGAGCTTGCTCAGTCTGCTGCTACTCTAGAGACTTTCAGAGCTTTTCAGTTTGCCTGCTGCTGCTGCTGCTGCTGCATTATTTTGTTGTTTGTACAGTTTTGTTTCCAAAGAGACAGACACAGACACAGAGAGGTAGAGAGACAGAGAAACAGACACACAGAGAGCACAGGAAAAGATCGGAGATGGCAGGTGTCATGACAACAACAACAACAGCAACAGAGATGTGCAAGCTTCTAAACTTGGTGCCTCATCCGGGAGGAGGGTTCTACAAAGAAAGTTTCCGTGATTCTGATATCAGCTTGTCCGCCGATTCCTTGCCTCCTCGTTGTGCGGTTTTTTCGCCCTCCTTTTCTGAGCTTTCTTCTTCTTCTTGTCCGTAGACTCTTTCTCTGTATTGGGTATGAATGATCTTGGAGCTGATTAGCTTGGATCAACCAATGTTGATTGATTGATTGATTTCTGCAAGTTTTTGTCGTTAATCTTTGCGTTGTTTTTTTCAAGCAATTGTGTTTGTTGTGATGTGTCTTCATCAGTGCAATGGATCATCTTGCTGATCAATAGAAGGTCTACAGTTTGCAATATTGTTGTGATTGATTTGCTGATAGTCTGGCCACATTGGGTGTGCATTTTGCTTGCAGACAAGGTAGAACGACCTGTGAGCTCTGCCATCTACTTCCTCATGCCAGCGGGCACTGTGTCATGCATTCATCGGATTCCTTGCACAGAATTGTGGCACTTCTATGCTGGTGATCCATTGACAGTAAGACTTGCAAAACTCTTTTGCTATATATCCAAGCTTTTGAGAGAGAGAGAGAGAGAGAGAGAGAGCTTCACAACTGCAATGCCCTTTTGTTGCTGTGCAACTCTTTGGTAGCATCATCCAAGCTTTGAGAGCTTCACAAACTGCAATGCCCTTTTGCTGCACAATTCTTTGGTAATATCCAAGATTGAGAGAGAGCTTCACAAAATGTGCATGTCATTCTGAGAGCTTTGCAAACTGCATGCTATACATGATCTCATGTTTTTGTGAAGCTTCCATTTTGTTTTCCTGGAATTTCTTCTGCAACAAGCATTGTGCTGAAGAAATCAATGGGGTTGCTGTTGTTTTGAAGAAGGCTGCTCTCATGGGATGATGGATGTGGGGGGGAGGGTGGGTGGATTTTTTTTTTCTTTTTTATCGGCAGGTTTTTGAACTTGATGAGGAGGGCAACATGAAGCACATTGTGTTGGGAATGGACATTGCAGCTGGCCAAACCCCGCAATACAAAACAAAGCCCATGGTTTGGTTTGGAGCATATCCCACCAAGGACATTGCAGAATTCCCTGAAGATGGCAGCAATCCTCTGGTGAAAGCAGCTCCAAGAGATCCTGAATATCATTACTCCTTGATTGGTTGCACTTGTGCTCCTGCTTTCCAAGTTGAGGATTGCGATCTGGCAACTCGATCTGAGCTCTTGGCTTTGCATCCTGAAGCACATGAGTTCATTGAATATCTTACCAAGGACAACTAGTGCAAAGAAGCAAAGCACAAAACCCGCAACTGAATCATCATCATCATCATCATCATCATAATCTTCTTCTTCTTCTCTCTTTCTTGCTCTTATTAAGCATTGCACTCCAGAAAGAAATTTGTCAGCCCAATATCATCATCATGATCAGTATTTCACCATGCTTTTTGTTGCAGTTTCTCTTGGAATTAAGAGTATTGGGGAGTGCTGTAGTAGGGAAAAATCTCTTCAACTCTGGCATGTTATTATAACACAGGCTGCCTCAAGGGGGGGGATAGGTCACAGGTTTGGTGTATGATTGAGAATGTAATGCACATATATAAAAATATATATTTATATACTTATATATTTTCTGATTAACACCTGGTGGAATTTTATCTAATACATTGATTGATTGATGTTGTTGTATTGATCAATTGATCAAGTCTTATATGTAGACTTTCTTTTTCTTTTTCTGGGATCCAGATTCTATGGAAACATTTTATCCAGTTTTATATTGTCTAACTTGTTTTTCTAATTTCAAAAGCTTTTGTCAGTTACTGTATAATCAATCACATGTTTCTCAGCTTCTGCCATTTGGTTCTTGAAGGTCTTTTTGCTTAGTTGAAGGTCTACTTACAGTTGAAAAAAATGGGTTTTCAATCATGAAGACAAAATGTTGGGTTTTGGGGTTCCCCTTCCCAACTGGGAATGCATATACTCTTGAAGATATGGACAATGAAAGATTGGGTTTTGGCAAGCACTGAAGTTTGAACACAAACCTTGGGTGGCAAGTGCAGACAGTGAGGAGGTACATGAATTTTTATTACCACTTTTTTAATACTTGCTTCTGAAAATCTGCCATGACTTTCATGATTAAAGAAAAATAGATGTAGTAGTGCACATAAAATCCAGTTGATGTACATTAGGCACAGACTACTTATTTAAGCATGTTTATTATGATTTTGGGTTATTAAACAAACATACATCCTTGTCTGCACAAGCAATAATACTGAAAGGACACAAGTCTGCGCAAGGACCCAATTTTCTAGATACCAAAAGCTGACAGTGCAACAGGCAATGGAAGAACAATTTGTTACTTCTCTCATCATTTTTTTATTAGGATTTTTTTGGGGTGTTAGTCAAAGTGGCAATCATTAGTAGGAAGGTTTAGCCAGATCTGGCTATAAACCATATGTGAAGTACAAAACTTTAATCATCCTTATATATATATTTAGCTACAAACTGAATTTTTAAAATACAAATCTGTTGGATTTTTATTATTTTTTCCCTCACTTTTGCGGATTCAAAGCCTCCAAATTCACTTGAATTTTGGGTTTTATAATTTTTATAATTTCTCTGTTTTTATTGGCGAAACACTGCTTCTCATCTTAACAACACTAGTGCTCTTGAATGTCTTTATAATCCAACATAGGTAAAAAGACCATATGGAAGGAATTCCTAACCCCAGTAGGATCATTAAAACCTCTACAGCAAATCTTTCACCCTGCACTGAACACTGCCTTTTTTGTTCCTGACTGCCAAAGGACACAGAGTTCAGAACAGAGCTTCACAGATTACACCATCAGAATTGGATATGCTAATTCAAAAAAATAAAAAATGCTAAAATAATTCTGGACCAAAAAGACTTGAGAACTACTCCCAGACAAGTCCCCAAATTTATTTTTAAAAATAAAAATAAATAAAAAAACAAAACAAGCAATAGTTTGGGTTGGGTAAGAGAGTATAATGCAAGAAGAAATCTCAGTCTTTGCCTCATTTCTAAAGAATGGGACTTTGCTTGGCAAAATGTGCAAGAGCATGTTGCTTCAAGGTTTCAAGGCTTTTTTTTGCCAATGGATTGATTGTCTGAAATTTGATGGGCATAGTTTTGCCACAAAGTTTCCAAATATCATAATAAAATATTTTTTTTCACTTATGTGTAGTTGACATTATGGTATTACCTGCCTTGGTATCAACACTGGTGGCAAGGGCCCTACAAGGCTGGTATAATACCTGAGACTATATCAGCCTGGCACCAGTTTCATATCAATTTTGATATCAGGTGTATTATACTTGCCCCGAACCAGACAAAAATTCACTCGTTGATCCAAGACCAGGTTGCTATGAAAGTTTTTTAAATTACCCAATACTAGAATTCTTATGAATTTTGTTAAAAAAGTACCCAACAAAACAAATAGCACAGATAATGTGCCAGAACCATCCCTGTCTGTTACTATGAGGAGCACTCATCATAAAATCAGAAATCAACGTGTAAAATGCTAAAAAATTCTTCTTATAAGATCCCTACAATTTGCATGTCCTTTGCATGCAACATGTAAATACTCGTCGACTAAGGCAAATCTTAAAAACCATTGAAGGCACCAAATTCTCATTGGCAACATTTTTTTTCTTTGCACCTATGGACAAGCCTAGGATGCAAGCTCAGGATGCTATTATAACATTTAATTGCCAATTTACAGCACTTAACTTTTCAAAAACAATTCAAGGCTGCTCCCATTCTAACAATCTGAGTGGTCAAATAGGCTTTTTTTTGCATCCCTAGATGCAAAGCCTATTCCAGAGAACCTCTATATTTTGTGTATATATTTTACACATCGAGCATCTTGGGCAGTGCTCAAGATGTGGACCCTGCAAAAATTATTTCTAGTCAATACCAGACCAAGACTGGTGGTAGTCAATGTAATAGAAAGACCGAGTATTTGGGTGGGTGCACAAACTCAAATCTTGTAGCTGCTCAATCTTTCTACCTTGGGCTGACTATAAATATGTGTTGCCAAGTTGAAACTGCTATTTTACATCTTCAGGTTCTTCCCCTCTCTGAACAGAATCAAGGCTCCACTATTTTGGGAGAGATTGCTTGTCCTTGAGGAACACATATTTTGCTGGGCAAGAGCACAAATTCCAGAGTGATTTTTATTCTATTCAATGTACACAAATGGCAGAATACCAGGACAAAGGGGCTGGCTGCTTGCTGCTGCTGCTCTCACACAAAATGCCAAGTTTTTTGGAACCAAATTAAAACTTGTGGTTCAGAAGGTGTGTGGTGCCTGTTTTGGAGCTCTAGATCCTGGTGGTGGCTTTGGACATTTGCTTTTTTGCAGCTCTCAGCCAGCAGGATCCTGAACAAATGTCCAAACTTTGACTGTTGTTGCTGGTGAAGTGGCCAGTGCAGACACAAAGTAGTACTACTGATCCCAGTTTTCAAGGGAGCCAGCCACAAAGATCGAACCAGATGATCATCCATCTGGAGCAAAATCCTTGCACTGGCAAAGCTTGCAGTACACACAAAAATGTGCACAGGTTTAAAAAACCTACAGTCTCTTCACTTTCCTCTCACACTTGCACCAAGGATTGTATGTCTCTTAGAAACCAACTGATACTTCTGTCATGAACCACCACCACCACCACCACCACCACCACACCTGATATCAAAAGGGCCAATGTAGCTAGCTAGGGCCAATGCAGCTAGACCCCACCCACCCTGCAGATCATAACTGTTCTGGACAACTGTAGATTTACATTTGTGCATGACAGAAAAGGTCTCCAAATTCCTCCCCAAACTCTGTACAAAAATTATGCATGTAAGGGACAAGTTCCAAAACACAAAACAAAAGGATCACAAGAATTACACAACTAATGCCAGTTCAAATTTCCATTGACAAGTGCCAAATGGGTAGTACCTAAACACCTCCAACATTCAAAATGTTTAGCAGGTGTTCCTCTGTAGTCCAGCTGGTTTTGAGAAAGTTTGCTGACATGGCATCCATTTTTTTCATATAGGATAATGGCACTCCTAGTGGCTCTTCCATGTTTTGAGTGCGGTAGCTTGAAACGGGGGACTGAAAAATATGAAAGAGCCAAGAGGGCTGCCATTATCCAGTGTAATGAATGGCCAATTTTTTCATTCATCTGAACAGATTGGAAAGAAAACCTGGCAATGAAAAAAATCAGAACTTAAACCTTACACATGGAAAGAATTCTTCCAGCATGTATGATGATGCCTGGTGAATATTCTGCCTGACAAGGTACCTCCAAATACAAAGGAAAGAAATTGCCAATTCTTTGGGGCTCTCAGAAGCACAGAAGCTTCAATTGATAGCCTGACTAACCCAAAGCCTCATTGTTCTTCTTGACCTTGTAAAAGCTAAAAATGGCTAACAAGGTAGGTAGCAACCTTGACTGTGTACAATATTCACCACCTTTCACATGACTACAGGCTATATAGCATGCTATGAACCTAGTCTTGGCACTCAAGGTCACAGAGTTTGCTCACTAGCAATATGAGAGTGCTTTGCTTTTGCATTCTTCAGGCCAGTGTACATAATAACTGGTAAAAAACCGGCCCTTAGCGAGACCTAGCCCAGACTTAGCCTAAACCTAACCTAGACCTTACCTAGAACTGTGACAACCCTAATCGTAATTGTGTACCTAATGAAACTGCAATAACAGCAATAGCCCAATATTTCATGGAGGCACATCGTGCCTGCGTGCATCATTATGTAAGGTTCATAAAATTTCATTTCTGAAGCAAAAAAATTTGTCATATTCCATTACGATTTTTGTATGTTTTGTTTTCGAAATACAAACATATTCTCTGTTTTTTGAGCTGCCCAGAAAATGATGTACTTCACATGCAGTGGCAACCTTGTTTGGCACTCCAGGAGGTAACAAGTAGTTAGTTCATTTTTGTATGCAGGATTAGGTGAGTTGTATGGCACCTGCATTAGAGTCAACAACATATGATTGTTGTTGGGAGGCAAGTGAAATCCTGGAGTGCATGAAACCCCCCTTCATTTACAACTACTTCCAAATGGCAAGAGCAAAACGAGTATAAACTAAAAGAAGTCAGGCTTGAAAGATGTTAGGAGAGGGGGTAACTAACTAGTGCAGAGGAGCATGTTGGTGATCTCAATGACCAGAAAAACGGAACTTGTGTGGGTGGGCAGCATCATCACAGGGACCCCATCCATCTCTCAAATCTTGGTCCCCTGTGTGACAAAACACAATCTACAATCTTGTATGATTGTGTAAGCACCCATGATCTCCGCTGACAATTACTACTCTTACCTTGAACTTGTGTTACGGCAGATTGATGTGTTCAAATTGCCAGAGATCTGATCCCCATTTAGTGAAGAAGAAGAAAACACATGGGGGTGGTGGTGCTGTGATCCCTATGCAGAGTGTTGGGCACATAGTACCTACACTAATTGGAAAAAACCAAAAGGCAACAACAAAATGTCAGAAAACCAAAGCCCACAAAATTTTTCACTTCCAATTGCAGCTTGTTGACTCTTTGAGGAGCAACAACAACAACAAAAGTCCTAAGAACTACACACTTTGAGCACAATTATGCTTGGACTTTTTTACTTCTCCCCCACTCCCCAAAACACTTTTGACGCCATCCACCCAACCTCGTACCATTTATTGAATCTTTTTGTTTGTCCTTCACCATCCCGCAATCCCTCTTCCAAAATTTCCAAACTATAAGTGAACTTAGCCTTTCAAAGAAATGTGATTTTTTCCTTTCAGATCTTTGAACAATAAGTATGCCCGATATCCTAGGCCTTGTTATGGGGGAAAAAGGGGGTCTCAAACCCAAAAATGAAGGCTTATTTACTACACAAGAGTTTGGACTCTAGACAACTACTGCCTATATAAGATATACCATAAGTGGATAGTGGGCAAGGCATAAATTAATTAAAAAATGAAGCATTTAATGTTTTTTTTCATCAAATTGCCTAATCTTTGGAGATCATTTTCAAAGAATGCTTAGTTTTCAAAAAATTCTTCAAAAAGAGTTGAAAAATGGTTTAAAAAATTGTCTTGGAAATTAAAACACTCAGGCTTCAATAAATAGAGAAATAATCATCAAATGCCTCATTTCATATTAGAAAGAAAGACATACCTATTTTTAATGCCCACATAGTCTTGCATGTGTAAATGACAAAGAAATGACAAAGAAACAACATGTTGGAAACTACCCCATACTACATGGTACTCATACTAAGTCCAAACAACTTCCATGGGTTCTTGCATTCAGTCAATTGCATCATTTAAATGTATCTCATCTCCATCAAGTTCGCCTTTTGACTTTGAATTGTCATTGAGGTTAGGCCGGCCCTATCTTCAACATGCATATTTGCCACAAATTTTCTCATGCTATAGCTACAGTCAAATCAAAATAGATGTTTATGATATCTTCCACAACAAAATCCTTTTGCAACATGTGCCTAATGTAAATTAATGTTAAAAAATTATACACCTGTTGTATCTAATTTTTAAAAATTCAATCAAACGTGCCTTTGTTTTGGAAAAACAATATTAGGCATGCAACACCTAACTGAGTATCCACCTACAATAGTTTCAAAGCTTACTACCCATCTAGGGTTTCTAACCAAGGTGTCAAAGAGAAAGTGTTTTCAAACTCTTTTTTGATGAAAGAATTGAAGTGAAAAGTACAAATAAGAAGCAAGGTCAATATTTTGTTATGAGAGGGGATTCTTCTTTGTGTCCATTGCCATATCCAACCAAATTGTCTTCCCACCAACCTGATTGGGATTTTTCCATCGTGTCCAATTTTGCATTCCACTAACCTCGTTTTTTCACCAAAATCACAAGTTCACTTCTTTTCTCTTGTTGTTCAGTAGAAAGAGGTGGCCTTATTATGTACTTCATACACTAAAGGATCTTGTAATGAGGAGTATACAAATTGTGTGATGCCATTTCAAACAAGGAGGAATGTGGGTTGTGTTAGAGGAAAAATGAAATCCTATTACAAGTGGCAAGTTTTAAACTCATTGCACAAATGTGCCCATCATATGACAATGGGGTTGATGCAAGTTATCCAAGGTCAAATTAGTATAGTAGTACTACCAAGTAAAACTCAATACTTTCTACTTTTTGCAACAAAGAAATTTGATCAAAGGATTGACTTTCTTGTGAATAGTTCGGAATAGGACTTTTCAATACCTAATCATGAGTCTAAAGTAGGGATTAGGGCCTATTGCAATCTAAGTCACCTTTAAAAATTTACAAGAAAGCCTAACAAAAGGGATATGTATCAATCAAGAAGCGATTATGACCTTGAAGGCCATTTCCATTCTTGAGTGGTGGCATGTCTAAAAACCAAAGGATAAAAAGAAACCAAAGTCTTCGAGCAAGCTTCAAAGCCTCAACCTATGCTGTCAAACATGGAATAGAATAAATACAAAAAGATTGCATTTTTTTTGCCATGTATGGAGCCACAAGTCATAATTTGATTGTCCTAAGAAGCTTACATTTTTATTGTAAATAGTATGTTCTAAAATGAATTTTTTCGCACATTCCATTACAGATTCCCATGAAGTTCCCTTCTGTTCTCATCAAGTTTCCAGAAACTCTAAAACACAAGAAGGTGATTGTTCTTTCCCCACATTTGTAAGTTATGAGATTTTGTGCTCTGAACTTTTCTTTGCTTGTGTGTTTGCAGCTGGTTTTTCCTGCTTCTTGTGACACAATTATGCATGAGTGTGCACCAAATTCAAGTGGAAAGTGTAGGAGCATTCAGCAGCTACAAGCTAAGAATCTACCATAGTTTCTCCTTTATAGATCATGTTTCAACTTGCTGCCCCTCTTGCTTCTTTCTTTACAGATCACTCTCTATTAGTTCAAAACCTTCAAGGAGAGTGTGTAGGAGCATTAGGCCAAGCTAGGAGCTACAGGCTACAAATTAGCCAAAGTTCAACCTTTATTATTCAAGGAAGAACCATGCCAAACTTAATAACCTAAATTTTATTGTTTTGTAGTGGTGGTAATTCATACAAGAAAGTTGCAAAGTGGTCTCTAATCTTGCATTGGACTGGGTAATTACCAAGTGAGCATGGTGGGTCTTGGAGTTTAAGTAGTAGTTATTGTGAAAAGCAGTTGGAAGCAGTTACTTCTCTTGCAAGAGTTATATACTACTATTTTGGGGCTAGCAAATATAGAGCTTTGCACCAGTGTTCCAAAAGATGCTTTAGCTCAAATTCTTGAATTCAGAGAAAAGTTTTAAAATAAATGAAAGTTACTAGATGAAGACCATAGGAATAAGATGCCTGGTAAAAGATTAGAGCTGATTTAGTACAATTTGTTTTATCATATGTTGAACAAGTTGCAGAGTTTTGTAAGCACAAAGTAGATAAGTTTGTTGTTCAACTTTATTTGAATTACATATGAATACATTTCAATGTGACACACTCTCCTTCCTTCCAAAACATGCTCACAACACTTACTTCACAAAGTCTATACAAGCCCTATGCATAGGAATACTCAAGTACAAAGGCCTTGGATTTGGTTCCTTGCACACATATCTTTTGTATAGAAATCTATATGCACACAAATATGTAAGAGATAAATCTCCGCTGTCCATATAAAATAGAGAAGAAATCATTCAAGATCATTCAAGACCAACGGCAATTTATGCACAATCCTATTCTTTGCAAGGTTAGCAAAGTTTATGCTTGATTCAAAATGGAAAGGCAATTACGTTGTGAAAGCTTCTCAAATTATGAGAAATATATTTTTCTTAGATGTGGCAAATCATGTCAAAGCTGAAAAACAATCAATTACTCACATAAATAACGAAAGACTACTTTATGGCATTGCAGATTAAAACCTGCAACCAAGCAAAACTTTCTGAGTTGTCAATGGTGGCAAGCATATGGAGCCAATACTCTAGAGTTGTAACACATGGCTACAAGAACAAGTCCAGTTACATTGTGACATGCATTAGCTGGTGCACACAAGTATAGCAGATTCAACTTCATTTCCTTTAAGAGGTGAAATTGCTTGACCTCTACAAGGGCAAATTATTTAGTGTCTGAGTCAAAAATCTATTGTTGATGATTTAGTGTATGCATTTGTAACATTCTGTTGCAAGACAAGATTTTTGTTCCAAGTTATCAAATTAAATCTTTGGTTGAATGGGTTTGAGAAGGAGGACGAAGCAGCTTAGACCTCGATCTAGAGCCTAATTCTCTATGCACCCATACTGTTTTAGCTCACCAAAGTTCCATTTCTGAGTTTTCTTTTAGAACATACACGTGTTCAATATACTCAAACTTTTGTGTCTAGCATACTAGTACTCCCATACTACTCTATCTTGAAATAAGTTTCTAGTACCTTGACTCCATACTTGGATTTCTAGTACCTGTACTTGTTGCTGGACAGTGACCTCAAGTGGTGGGTAATAGAGGTAAAATAATCTCATGTTCTAGAGGTTATTTGAAGAAGCTGCGACAATTGTCTTCTTCAAGTTTATGCCCGGTGGTGCTGAATGCAGCATGCACCCAATACCACCACACTTTATCCCATAAGCTTTGCCCAAAGTTGAAATGTCAAGTGTGACAACATGAATGTACAACTCCTGCTTGTTTGGAGATGAGATGGTGTTGGAGATGTGGGTGGTGTTTTATTTTGTATCTGGGTGGTGGGTTTCTGTATTTTCAAGAAGCTCTTGAATAAATGTTTGGCAATTTGTTTGCACTGATCCCCTGTCTGCCACCACAGCATTGAAGGCCAGGTCTCTGAGCTTTTGGACATCCTCTCTTGCAACTCTCCCTGGACCTTCAGTCATGAGAGACTTCACAGCCCTGCAAACCTTGGCCTTTGTCTCTGTCTTGTTTGAACCAGTGTTGGGCGGTTCTTGACTCTTATGAAAAAATGCTGGTTTTGGTTCCAGTTCTGATTAGTAAAAACAGAATCAGAAGTGGGTCTAATTTTGGAACTGGAACCAGATTCTCTGGTTTTTCAAAGAATACGAACCAAACTGGAATTAGGATCTTGGTTTTTTAGGAACTGGAACTGGATCCAAGTTCTTCAAAACCCTCCCCCCACCTTTACCCCAGTTCTGGTTTTGGTTCTAAAGATTGAACTTGGTTCCAGTCCCATTCTATGTAACCTGAACCTAACTGCTGGTTAATAATCCGGTGCCAGTTCTTAAGAAACTGAGATCCTGATTCCTCTTTCGGTTCTGATTCATTGAAAAAAAACAGAGAACCTGGTTCCAGTTCCAAACCCAGTTCCAAGAATCAGATCAGGTCCCAGTTCAGTTTTTACTAATCGGAACTGGAACTCACAGTTCTAATAACCTACCAAACTGGGTACCCACCCAACACTGGTATGAACAACAAATGACTGCAGCAGCCAGTGAACTCACTACAAGTAGAACTGTTTCTGAGCAAGCTCGAATCGTTGGTGATTGAAAGGATGGAGACTGAAATTCTATTGAGGATTGTTGCAGGGAGGAAGGGATGATGATGATGAGGAGGAAGTGGAGGAAGTTGTTTTGAGAGTTTACAGTAGACTGTGCTCAGACGGTCTTATACCTGCAGTTCATGTGTTGATCAGCTTGGAGGGGCCAAGCAAGCATCGGCTGAAGCTGGAAGCTGCTTCCATAGCCACTGTAAGCATGGCTCTAGATCTGTTGTTGGGTGGTCCTGGAGCTTCGTCGTCTGCGCAGTAGTAGCTGCTGGACCTCCATTGCAGCTCCGCAGATTGGAAGCTGCTGGGGTGAAATTTGCAGGTGGCAACATTGGACCCACTGGCAGAATCCGTAGAAGATGACCCTACAGAAGAAAACAAAACCAAAGACCAAGCTCAGATGTTTCCGATGGGAAGGAACTGAGATCTGTGCAATTGCAACAAGCTTGAAGAATCTCATTACCTGCCCATTCCTGTCGCTTCCTCCATACAGCGTCGTTTGCAACACATCGATGTTTCGAGACTCGGGATCGTAGAAGGTGTTGATGAGAACGCCCGCAGCTTTCAGCGTCACCACGCTGCTCTTCAAGTAGGGTTCATAATCATAGAAAGTAGGATCTTGTACAGAGGAAGGCAGATCAGCTATCCGCGTGGTCGGAATACCAGGAACAACGGTGACAAGCTCGTCGTCGTCGTCTGCAGCACGAGGCAATCGTCCTTGCTTTACACGCCCCGGCATGTGCAGGAATGTGCAGAGCAAGCTCGTCGCTGGAGATGGGAACCAAACCCATCACGGAATCTTGAACTTGTCCGCTACCATCTGTTCTACAACCAATGCAGCCCATCCTCACATTGTTCAAGCTCTTTTCTGCTGCAGCTGTCACTGACAACAGACTCTGAAGAATTCTTCTTCTCTATTTTCCTCATAGGAATTTTGATATCTTAGGGTTTAGGGTTTAGGGTTTAGAATCATGGCTAAGGTTGAGGTGCTGATGGTGGGTTTGTGGGCTGGGGGAGGGATCAGAGACGGCTTAGGGTTTAGGGCTGGGACTTCCTTTGCCTGTGACCAACCAAGGAAATGGTGGCAGATGAGCCACACTGGAGGAGGAGCTGCAAGACCATTCTCTTCTACTGCTGCAAACAGCTTCTCCATCATCTCTTCGGCCACTTGCCATCGAAGCTGGACCTGGTTCTATCACGTTGATGCCCTGCAGATCGATATAAGCTGCAAGAACTTCTTCTTCCTTGAATCATATTGTCGGAATCGAGATAGTTCTTCACCCCAAGAGAAAGACGCAACACAAAGACTACGGACAGCTTCTTCTTCTTCGTACCCAAAATCGGGCTTCTCTGAGTACAAAACCAAAACCGGGCTTCTTCTAAGTACCCAAAATTGGGCTTTTTCTGAGTAGATAAACAAAAACGGGCTTCTTCTTCTTCGTACCCCAAATTAAGCTTTTGCTTAGTACACAACCAGAACTGGGCTTTTTCTGAATACTCAACCAAAACTGGGCTTCTTCTTCTAAGTGCCCCCAATTGCTCTTTCTGAGTACACAACCAGAACTGGGCTTCTTCTGAGTACACAACCAAAGCTAGGCTTCTTCTTCTTCTTCTTCTTCGTACCCAAAATTGGGCTTTTCTGAGATCAACAACCGAAACTAGGCTTCTTCTCCTTAGTACCCAAAATTGGGCTTTTTCTGAGAACACAACCAAAACTGGGCTTCTTCTGAGTGCCCAAAACTCAGCAAGACTTTGAGATATTTTCTTCTGGAGTACTTAATACTTAGGGCAGATAGGCCAGTGGGTGAACACTTAAGGGCTGGAAGAGCTAGTATTTGTTCTCTCGTCACTTTTAGCTTTGGAACTCCAAATACATTAGGTAGCCCTCCACCTAACGCCTCTATAGCCATTTATACAACTGCATTCCATTAAAACATGGGTGAGATACAGATGCCCAAAACAAGGGGGGTCAGAAAAAAAACAATTGGCTTCCTTCTGAGCATGTTTTCTCCCATGTGCATCCAATGTGCACTATATTACTGAACATGCCAAACCTGATTTGTGAACATTATTTTTCCTATCACCAAACAAAATTTAATTCCATTCCATTCAAGTTCTTTTATGAAAAAAATCCTCAAATGTGTGATGTTTTCCCATAGAAACTTTTTTGTTCAAATCAAGATTTGTATGAATTAACGTTTATGATCTAATTCGTACTTTGCATATAACAATTTTGAAGGTGCCATACTAGGGGAGCTTCTCCATTGTCACACTTCAGTTTGTAGCAATTTCAATGGCTTGAGCACCATCGCCATAGTCGTTGAGCTCCTACTCAACTTTTCACATTCCTTGTCATGTTCAAGCATTGGAGAGCTCTGGAGATCTTGCTCATCTTCTTGAATCAACTTTTCTTCTCATGCAACTTGCTACCAATGGCTAGAGCTTTTACTCATCTTCTTAATGGTTTTTTTCACACGTGAGCTAGTAAGTCCCAATGAGGAGCTTGGTGACAACTTTTGGTGTTGTTGTGGTTTAACTTGTGATGAAGCTTTTGACAATTTTATGGAGTTTGACTTATACCTTTTCATCATTTCATGGTCCTCTAATTAGACGTCTTCTCACTATTCTTGGCCTTGCATTCTCCCATTTTAAACTTTGTTGTTCCCATGCTCATCTTTTAGTCTTACCATCAAAGTTCACTAACTATGGCTAAAGCTTTTATGGTTTTATAGTGTTCAACCTAGACCTCTTCCTCATCTCATGGTACTCTACCTAGACCTCTTGCTCACTATTTTTGGTCTTGCAATAATCTCCTAGCTTTGAATTTTGATGTCGCCATGCTCATTTTTTTGGTCTTGTTATCAAAGCTCTTTGACTATTATTGGAGCTTTTGATAGTTTTATGGATTTCGACCTAGACCTCTTCCTCATCTCTTGGTACTCTACTTAAAGTTCTTTGTTCTCTATTCTTGGCCTTGCATTTTCCCAAGTTTGAACTTTGATGTTGCCATGTTCATTTTCTAGTCTTGTTGCCAAGGTTTTTTTATTATTGCTAGAGGATTTGATGGTCCTATGGTGTTTGACCTCGACCTCTTCCTCATCTCTTGGTATTCTAACTAAACCTCTTTGCTTTCTATTCTTGGCTTTGCATTCTCCCAAGTTTGAACTTTGATGTTGCCATGCTCATCTTTTGGTCTTGATGTGGAAGTTTTTTTTTCATGTTTGGACTAGTACTAATCAAATATTTTTCTTTTCAAATCAATTTATATTTTTGAGAAGAAAAATTTCTTTTTACATTATTGGAAGAACTTTAAATTTTAAGTTTAATCTTGTCATTTGAACAAAATCATAATAAGATATCATAGTTCAAAAATAGTTTTTATGTAATTTTTAAATGAAGTATGTTAAATAGAATGCACATTGTTTCTTTGTTGCAACAAGTTGGGTGGTTTGGTGGTAAAAGAATTGATCTTTATCCTTGGGGTTCAAAGATCAATCCTCACAAATGACATGGGTTGTGGTCAACACTAGAGTGTTGACTAAATATTCCTTACTTACTTAACCAACATAGGCTAGGTGCTTATTAGGTGACCTTAAGTAAACATAATAGGTGGCCTACTTAGTAACATAAACTAGTTTTTAAAGCATAGCCTATGTAATGACATGTGTCAACATGGTACAAGTTAAATTTAATGAAATTAATAACAATATAAATATATGTAATTTTTTATTTTATTATTTAGATAATGAATATTTTAAAATATATAAATAATGTGACTACATTCTTGAATCACAAAATCAATCACAAAATGATGACACCACGTAAACTAGTTTAGATGGATGAAAAATTCATGTAAATCACATCTTTATGTGAGTACCATTGCAACTTGGTGCCACATATTGTCTTTTGTGAATGGAATTTTATGGGATTTATCCAAGGTGACTAAGCATTGTGGTAAGTTGCATGTGATAATTACAACTAAAAACAAGTTGTAAATTTAGTCATATATTTGCAAATTCCTTGTAGTGTTTTTAATCTTCATGGTTAAATTGTAAATTTGACCAATATCTACATGCCTTTTGGTCTTTGATGCTTGAGCTACAATTTTTCATGTTTTGTTGTGAGCTCTGAGTTGGCATTCAAGCAAGTTTCCATGTTGGTGCTCTTGATATTCTTTTAATCTACCATTGATGTTACATTATTGTTTTGATATCCACATTGATGATTGTCATGCTCCAATAAATCTTTGTGTTGATGTTCTTCATGCAAATTTTCAATATTCATGTTAATGGGTGAAAGCATAGTAAGGTGGTTCAAAAGTGGCATTTGAAAGTCCATAATCAAAAACTAACAATTTTTTTTGAAGCTTTAACAATTATCAAACCATAAATCCTATAGTTATCCCCTAGCTTTTAATCATAAATATTAATAAGCCAACCTATGAATATCCCTAAACATGTGATTGATCAAAAAATTCATGCAAAAGATTAAAATGTTTAATGTGAAACAGACTTTCAAGGACAAAAATTTATTACAATTATGTCAATTAATTTCTTTTTAATTAAAAATATATATATTAGGAAACTTTCAATGCACTTCACTAATAGATTCTTCATTTGATGATGTTTTATTTTTATTTTGACACTACTTTGACATTTTTGAGCCCACATTTTTCATTTTTTTGTGTGACAAACGTAGTGTTGTCATTTCAAAAGTTCATTATAAGTCCATAATCTTCTTAGAATTCATCCAAAAACTTCATGATGATTCCCATTAAAGTCTATAACAACATGAATAATTAAAATAATTAACAATGTTAATTTTGAATATGACTTTAAATTTTACATTTGTATGTAATTTTTTAAAAATTACACGTATGATAGTTTAAATTGTCCCCCTATTCATGCTTTCACCCTAATGTTGTTGATATTTTTTGTCTAATCTTCACGTTGTGCTCATCTAGTATTTGTCTTTATGTTTGTTTGATCTTCACACTAGTTCACATCTCCCCCACCTTGTTCCTTTGTTTGGAAATTTTTTATTTAGGCCTTGTTGGTGTGCTAGGATGTGTTGTGTAGCTTTCATTTTCATTGTTCTTATTTGTTGTGCATATCCTACCATTCTTTACCTTGCTTCCTCTTCTTGTGAATTAAACCTACTACTAAGGGTCTCATCTTGAAAACCTTGTGCATTGATTCAAATTTTTGTTTAAACAATCTATGAAACCTTTTGCCATAATTTCTCATTACATATCACAATAACACATCTTGGGTTTTACAACTAGTTAATAAAATGACTATTGTTTTTTTTACTATAATTGCAACTACAAGTTCATGTTAATGACTACATAATTATAACTGACATTGTGGTGCCATGTGGCATTATGGTTTTATGACTATAGTCGATATCACAACTTGATGGTTTTTACACAAATATCAAATTTTCAAAAATGTATGTTTAACATATTTTTAATCATCCAAAATTAGGTAATAACAAAATTCCATTGATTCTTGCAACTTTTGGTGAATAATAACAAGTTATGGTCATGTGGTGTTGATGTGACATGCCACATGGCAACACCTCATGACTTGTGACGTTAACTTCACATCATGATTCATGTTATTGATTTGATGAATTAGTTTCATTTATTAACTAATTGAGAATATTGTTATCTATTGCGATTAATAATGACGCGGTCTTCCATGTGATGATGACATGGCATGTCATTTGGCAACAAGGTGTCACAAATTTTCATGACAATCTGTAATTTTTTATGTGCCATGAGGTTTTTGAAATCTTGAATTCACATGCATGTGCACGTGTACTAAAAAATCTATTGTTAATTTGCTAATTATGACTACAATATTAATAATCAATTTGAAAAAGGTGACACATAACTCCTTGACTTTTTAACTATTTAACACATTAACTTAGGTTAATATACCTATTAAGTTAACCTATGTATGTAGGTTACTTAGTAAAAACCCATTTCATAACATAGGCTATCTTGTAAGTTATTTAACTAAACATAAGAAATTTACTACACTTAATTTGTTTAAATATACCTAGAATATGTTAGCCTATTAAAAAGGTTAACCTAGGTAGGCTTGCCTAAGTTTCTAGCTTTAGGTTTTTTGCCAATTCAACCTAGGTAGCCTCATTACAAAATATTTTATCAAGTTTTTAACCACCTTAAGTTTGTGCAACTAAATGCAACTATGATGTGACTAGATGCAACATAATTATTTTAGGTTTTTTTTATAGCTTAAGAATGCCTAGGTTAACCTAGGCTAGTTCATAAATAATATAGGTTGACAAACTAGTTCATTTTAAGTCAACCTAGGGAGGTTTAGGTCTAGGGTAGCTTGATAAGGAATAGGTAGCTTGACCTAGGTCAACCTAGGGTGGTTAAAGTTAATTCAACACTAAAAAGTTTGAGCATTAGAACTTTGTGTTAAATATAATCAATACAAAAAATGTGGTAGTGTAATGGATGAAGACTTAAATCCCAAAGTGAAAGTGAGGGGTTCAAGTTTTCACTCTTGCAACCTATGATATTTAAGCCACTTGGCTGAGGTTAAATAACTTAATCTATGTTTTTTTGGCTAGGAATCCAACATTTGTCTTTAATTTAGGCCACCTAGCTTAGGTTAAGTAACCTAAGTTGTTTAAAATAGGTAGCTAGCCTAGTTAGGTTAAGTTAGGTTGACTTTTGGTTATGTTAGGTACATGGGCTAAACTAGGTTGATTTTTGGTCATATGTAATGACTCATAATGTGTTTATAATTTTTGACTCATGTTGTCCATCCATCAAGGTGTCTTTCATAACATTTAATCAAATAAAACAACTAAACTGTTATGGCATGCACTTTACACGCCATACCAAGGTTAATGATGACATGAAATTTCATTATTATAAGAAAAATTTAAAATTTAAATCGTTAAAACAACTAGGCTTTGCAATTGAACGTCCCTTATGATTAAATGGATGAAACAACATGGGTTTAACAACTTACTAGTCTCATATGTCCCTTTTGACTAGTATGTAATTGTAAAGGCCATCCACAAAACCCAAAACATGTTTTTGTGTAAGGTGACCATGATGCCAATAATTTAACTTGTTGTTGGTTGTTCCATGGTGTTGAATTACTCGTTCAATTGCAATTAAATTTTCTTACATTTGTTTACACCACCTTTCCTCCTTTTTTTCATTTTTCCCCAATTTTATTTATGACCCTAGGGAGATCATTTTTATTTTATTACAAATGGCGTGCAAAACAAATAGGGTCCAATTTATTGAAAAAAAAATAAAAATAAAAATTGTTGAAATGTAAATGTGGTTTTGATAACTAATTTTGAGACTATTTTAATAATATAATTAAAATATATGTGTTATATGCTAGGAATATGCCATTATTTCATAGCATATTTAAAAAATATCCTTTTGCCTCAAATGCTTCCTAATATACAAGGTGTGACCTCCCTAGGTCCATGACCTCCTTCTCCAATGCCTTTTGTTGCATGATATTCAAGTATTCAGTTGAGGTAACCACCTATGATTGGCTATAATCAACTATATTTTTCTACCCTTGGTCCCTTTTGTTAACAATTGTGATAAGCGTAATAGGTTTGCAAATGCCAATGCCTATTTTCTCTAACATACTTTTGGTTGAATGTCTATTCTAAAGTATGAGGAGTCCAAATTCACAACTAAAGGGTTGTTTAGTGTAGGTGTTTGCATCAATGGGGCTTAGTGGAATTTCCACATAATACCATTGTTGTGGTGGTGAAGGTGGATTTTTGCTTTCATTTTTTTCATTTTCAATTGGTACTACATCACCCAACAACCCATTGTGATTCATGATCCATCTTTTCTTCTTCATGAATGTGTTTGTCATCTTTTTTAGAATAAGTAGCTTCATCCCATATTATCTTAACATCTATGAAAATCTTATTTGGGCCTAACTTTTCATCCATAGCCTTGTTGTTTAGTGGCCATATCCTTAGGACCTTGAACCCTACCGCAATGGTTTTTTTGGACAAAGCCTATTGTAATGCATAGTCCACCCAACTGACCAACATCACTTTGTTAGGTTCAAGTTAATTATTTCTAACCATGGCCTCATCTTTTTTCTTCCTACATGTAATATTGAATGGTTTGAAACAAGAGACATCTAGAGGTTGAGGAACATGTTAGGTGTGAGAAGGGAGAGTCACCATGTCTAATCCAAAGTCTTGTGCATGTTATGTTTCCTTTAATGTCACATGGGAACCATGCCCATTTATAATCAACATGTGATGATTGGTTTGGGAAATACAATTTAGGATTGATTTTTTAAAGAAAGCCAAAAACTTGGAGAAGAGGTAGGTTGTCATCCATGCCTTTTTTTGCATTGCCAAGCAAGTACTTGGCCTACACATTTTGATGTAGTCCTCTTGCATAGGTTCACCTTTGAAAATGTAGAATGCACCTACAAAACACCTTTAACTACATTCATTGCACCATTGATGGTGAACCATTTGTTGGATTTCAAAATGTTACTATAAACATCATGTGAGCCACACCTAGCCAATACCCTTGCACTTGATTGCCAACAAACCTAGATGTTAGTTCCATCACAATTCGATATGTGATTGGGAGTAAAATTGTGTTGTGTGTATAGGCCTTACATGATGTGCTCCCAAGTTCTTTATTAGACCCACTTGAGGGTCCAAGTATGTTGAATTGCGGAAAGTTGGAACTTGAAGGCCGCTCCCGATTTCCAGCACTAAAGGGGGTAAGAGGGGCGTGCTAGAAGTCCCGGATTAGACTAGGAAGAGGGATAATTATGTTGTTACACGGTCCTGCATCCAAAACCAACACAAGTTGGTTAGAACTCATTCTGCACCCTTTTGGTGTTGGGACAAGCCATGGGCGACCTTGGACTCACTTGACTCACCACGGCCCAGACTCGGGGGAAGCCACCACCTTCCCCCATATAGTATTCTCTGCGTTAATCCACGGCAGCCACATCCGAATGGCACTTTTTCCCGAGACTCCCAAGGAGGAGTCCTGAAACTGTCCTGGGTTGGACTCCCGAGACTTTGGGCATTCATATCTCCTGGCTCCAACCTCCGATTGGAGTGAGGTCTGAACCAAAGTTGTAGCTCTCCTTGAGAGCTTTCCAATGCCCTATCGCATTCCTTCTGTAGACATCGGGAAGAGGTCGATTCCCGACTTTTAGTGGTCGGGAGTCAAACTGCTAGTTTGATTCCCGGCCCTTCTTTTGCCCATAACTTGGGCTACAGATGTCCAAATGGATCATGCGAGGCCATTTTGGACATCTAAACTTCAAGAAATTTCCATTGATATAAAGAACACCCCAATGCAAGGTGTTTTGACCCCTGCAATTGCACTCTGAATTTTCGGGAGTCCCGGAGGCCTCCAAGTCCCCACTTTTGGGAGTGTGAGTCTCATCCTTACACTTAGCCCAAAGTGGGGTTGCAACATTACATGTTGTAAAATGATGCACAAGATGTGTTGGTTAGACCTTGTGCTCTATAAACTTCAAGTCCTTTGGCCATTTGAATGTTCAACTTTGAATGTCGTATTTTGAATCAAAACCATTAAATATTTCCATGTATTCCTTTTTGAAAAACCATAGGTTTATTTTGTGTGAGCTTAAACACTTTCATTTTTAGCTATGTTAATATGATGTTTAGACACACATTTTGCATGGCCAAAACCCATTTTGCAATTGTTTAGTCTTTTGTTATTGTTAACACACAAATTGGTCCCATTTTTTGTGTTGTTGTTTTCCCATTTTGATGGTTTGAAAGTGATGTTAAAGGGATGTTCCATAGCTTGTTGGCCTTCCTAAAAGAGGTTTGCCCTTTCTGCATGACGTCCATGGCATCCTCTAGTTGTTGGTTTGTTCACTTTGAACGTACCAAAATAGGGGCAAACCTATTAATCATATGTGTTTGTGTGGTTGGTGCATATGTGAAAGGATCAGGTGGGGAGTTATTTTTCATTAAAATATATTTGGAAATAAACAACTACAATTTTAGTTGTAAAAGACAAAATTTTAATCATAATGGACACATGGAACTATGAACTTTGTAGCCTTGGACAAGTGGCAAAAGACAAAAAATCGCAAAAAACTCCATGTGGCATGTATAACCACACCACATGTAGTCACATATCACTTGCCATTGTAGAAAGTTTTCATCCATTGACTAGTTATAGGACTATGTAACTACATATATGACTATATAAGATATTGGGCAACATTTTAAAAATCAATTAAATTAAGTAAATTATTTATATTTATATAGATAATGAAATATAATAATTCCTATTGGTAATTTCATAAATTTTCATCTCACGATGACATCTGTCACTACCTAAGCTAGGCTAAAAACCTAGTTTAGATAGCTAGGTAGTCCACCTAGTTTAAGTACCTAGGCGGGCCTAGGTAGGCACCTAGGTTAAGTAGCCTAATTATGTAGAGAACACATGGTCAACATACCATTGTTGACCACAACTATGTCACTTAATGTGAGGTTTGATCCTTGGACTCCAAGAATGGATATCAATTCCTTTGCCATCAAACCACCCCACTTGACATGAAAAATAATAGAATGCATTGTATTAGCCCATACTTGATTTGAAACATTACACAAACATCAATTTCAATATTTCATATTAATTGATATTTTTCCAAATGGAAAAAAATTAAGTTTATTCTTAAAATATTTCCAATGACATACTTTTTGTCCAAAATGTACATTAATTTGAATAAATTATTTTTGAATTTTATTAAATTGAATTACATTTTGATGATTCGTTGGAAAAAAAAATTCACATACATGATTCATAAATGAAAAACATTTTAGGATTAATATTTAATAATAAATAAATAAATAATTTATCTCCCACATATTAATCCTTCAATTCATTTTTTTAATTACATAATGTGATTATAATATATCATAATTCTAATTAATTCATATATGATTTTAATAAATGGATAATGTATCAATCACATTTCAATTATTTTTTTGATGGAATTTTAAGTTTTATATTTTTACAAATATAATATATAAATTTTATTTGAAATTATGGTAAAAGTCTTATGATCAAATGAATAATATATTTCTTAGACATCGTAAACCTCTATTTGATTAAAATTTTGATTATAATACTTGATTATGTTTATAATATGTTGTAATTTGACAAATAAAATTTAACTTACATGTATAACATATAGTTAAATAATAATCATATGTAATATCTATAAATAAATCATAACTCAAATATATATTTAATAAAAATATAATCATTTGTACCATTAATGTCAATAAACAATACACAATACCAATAAATAGTTACACACATGTTGATTATCAGGAAAATATTATAATTCCAAAGATGCCACATATGTTTTAATCATCAAAATATTGTAAATGGAAAAACTATTGGGCCTTAATTGTCAAAATAACTATGATGAATTGCATAAGCAACTAAGTTTTCATCCATCCAAGGATCCATTCATAATATTAGATGAAAAATGTGCACTTTCATTTTTTTCCATCGAGACATGTAATAGTCACAAATTATAGTCACATTTGTGACTTCATTTGATTATGTCAACATTGTAATCACACATGTGAATATAATAGTTACATATATGATTACACACATTTACAACTAAAATGACACGTATGACTAACCTAAATGTAGTTATAAAAGTAGTTGATTTGACATTAATCACATCTATAGTCATAACCATATTTCTTTTAATGTCTATCTACTATAACTTCATCTTGCATAACCCCACTACAATGCTTTTAAGGCACTTAGACATTCAACATGACTTCCCTTCCCTCTTGAAACCCAATCTCCAAAACGTTGGGGGTGTGTTTGAGTAGGTAATCCCTTTTCTTTCATGTATAAATCCGAAGATCACAAAAATTGAGTAAATTCAAGGTAGGCAATGAATGCATGTTCTTCTAGTTGATATGTAGGAAATACCAAATTAAAGAATTCCAAAAACTTAAAACCACATTAAGTCTTCATCCATTTTTGTAATGTAAGCATTTGGTATAAAGTTGCCATTGGGTGATTTGCCGCACTTGGAATGTTCCCTTCTTTGTTGGTGGAGGTGCTAACCAACAAGATATGTGTTGCCGCCAACAATAATACAAGAACTTAAAATATCTCTTTTTGTATAGAAGATCAATTAATTATATTCCAATCAAATCTCATTTGATTTGACATTTGATTCTTCATGGATTCCCTACATATCAAATTCTATTTTTACACATGATTATTCCCTTTTGCACCCAACAAACTTACAGCAAGTTCAATTTCTACTTTCATTAGCCAAACCATGAATTGTAGCAATTTACTTTTGGAATCAATTCCTTTTTTTTTGTTCAAATTGAATTCTAAACTAGATTCCACTTTTACTTCACTTAAATGTACTTATGGACTAGATTTTTAATTTGCTTTTCTTTCTATTTGTTCTATTGGTGATTTCAACAATTAAATGTGCATTAGGTAATAATAGTTCTAAGAAATCTTGTAACCTTTTATTTATCACCTATGTTAGTAAAGAATTCGTGATTTGAAAAAGGAAGGGAGGGTAGTGAATATGATCAAATGAATGTGTCTTGTTGATCCAAAAAATCTCATTGTGATGGTCATTTTTGGTAGGAAAATGAAAAGGAAAATTGAGTTGTTCATTTGTTATCAATTTGCACAAACTTTTTTCCTCTTTAGATTTGGTACTTGGAGGCTTTTTAAATTAGTAAAATCTAGAGTAGCAAAATGATAAATGGGCAAAATCCAAAGTTGCAACATCATTAATGGACTATTGTGTATTAGGTCTATGATTTGATATGCAAGGATTTCCTTGGATTTCTCTATGGTGCTTTCATTGTCCCTCCCATTGCCAAAATCAACTTGAACCAACTTTTGAAATAAAATAAATTAATCAATCCCAAATTTTTCTAAGTGAGGAAACATAGGTCCCTTGACATGTTATTCTATTTGTATTACTTTCATTATGTTTAATAAAGGTCATCATTTTTTCAATTGGAAAAATTAGAATTTATAATTTTGAAGAATAAATGATTTGGTAGTTTTTTAATCACTAAAAGTGAGGGGGAAAAAAACATTGCCAAACTCATAGAATTGATTTCCATTGTGTAACTGAATAATTAAAGGAAAATTAAAGATTTTAAATTTATTTATAGCTTATAACCAAATTTACCTAAATCTTCCAAGGGGCGATTATTATTTTTCCTATGCATTCCTATCAATGATCACCAATAATTTGGCTACAAACAATTCTAAAAAAAAACATTAATAGAGGTGCTCCATTTGAGGGATCATTTGGTTTTGACATTTTGTCCATCTTAGAACATTATGAGAAAAAGGGTGTTTTGTAATTAGCCTTGCAACTTAATTTTTGAGTTGTAGAGGACATTTACAACTCATTGTAATTCAATTGTAACTCTATCAAAATAACTCATTTTCAACTACTATGCAACTCCATTATAACTACAACCATGATGTCATGTTGATGTCATTAATTGTCATCCATCTATTAAAATTTGACACGTGGCACTACAAAGACTTTTGGACAAATTATTTTCTTTTTGAAATATTGATCTCCATCATTCATTATGATTATTAAAGATGGTCCAAAATTATGACATGTGGCACAATAAATATTTTCCACATGGCATATTAATTTGATTTTGGAATATATATATATATATATATATATATATATATAGATAGGTCCTACATAACCATAGGTACGTAGGTTGGTAGGTCTTAAGACCTACATACCTACGTATTTACTTAGGACCTACTTATTTACCTAGGTAGGTAAGTAGGTAGGAAATCACATGGGATTCGAAGTCAAAGCATATGGGTTAAATCTTTTAGTTGTTCCTTAGTTGCAAATTGAGTTGCAACTATAACACTTTAGCATTTAGGGTAGGCTAGATTCAAGGGGAGGGATTCATTGTTTCTAATGTCCAAACAAAACTTGAACCCTTTTTATTGGCGCATTTGGCACACTAAAAATCATTGAAAACAAAATAAAATTGAGAAAGTTATGGGCCCCCAAAGTAGAGGGGGTCAAGAACTCAAAAAAAAAAACCACCCAACACTATAAAGGCCAATTCCCAAACACCCAAAAAATTATTTGTATGTTGTTTTGTTGTTGTTAGAGTTCAAAGATGATTTATAGAACTTTAGGTGGCATTTCTATAACACTTTAAATCAATTAAAACGAATTATAAAAAAAAGTTATGAGATTTGAAAGTAGGAAGGGTCCAAAGAAAAAAAGAAAAGGAAAAAACATGTTTTGTAAGTTGGAAAACTTATTTCTTTTTTTGTTATTTTTAATTACTCCTTTTCATTTGCACTTTAAAGATGATTTCTAGAGCTTGAGGTAACACTCCCATAACATTTTAAATCATTCAAAATGAAGTAGATATGATGAAGATATAAATAACTAATGAATATGTATCCTTATTAAGTTATAAGTAGTTGTATTATAATTATAACATAGTTGAATAATAGTACCTTAACAGTGGCACACTAGTGGTCGTACTAATTACATCAATGGGAATCACAATGTTGCAAATGTATCCCATAATGGGTGGTGGAAACACTAGTAGAAATCAGCCAAAATGTAACCACTCCATTTACGACTACATGCGACTTGTAGTCGTTTGTGACTAGATTTGAGAATATTTGCAACTATAAGACCAAATTTCAACTATTTTGGTCATTCTCACAACTATGATGCAACTATTAGAAATTTCATCCTATTAGTTGGCTTTAATTCAAAAAATTATTGATTGAGTTTTAAGGGTTTTTTCTATTAGTGTTATCCCTATAAATCATTTTTATAAATAATTATAAATGATTATTTTTATTAAATCTAAGTTACATTAAATAATTATTGTTATAACATAAATTTGTATATTGTCTAATTTATATTATTATATTAGAAGAAATTAATTAATGTAATTGATGTGACATTACTTTAAAATCATTGCAATTATTTCATATAAGAATTAATTATTATGTGCATAATTATTTTCTAATTGAACATAATTATTCACACTCTGTAATTTATAATTTCAAACCTGAATTAAAAATTTGGAAAAATTATAGTGTAGTTAAAATAATTATTT
>Ga0209208_10001654_pt1 | contig 31630 bp, 30 predicted proteins | sample S1TSphfallax_3_FD_187694 | JGI IMG/M metagenome (GOLD analysis project Ga0209208, IMG submission 187694) | Host-associated microbial communities from peat moss isolated from Minnesota, USA - S1T2_Fd - Sphagnum fallax MG (SPAdes) (version 2) | ecosystem: Host-associated > Plants > Peat moss >...
TGTGGCCTTGTTCTTCATCCTGCTGTAAACTCAGCACGATCTAACATCTAACCCAGAGTCATTGGAAAAGAGAGGACCTTGAAAAGCATTGGACATCAACTACACAATCTATTCCAATACATGAAGTGTTGCTGAGAAAGGTAACGTTGGTGCACAACATAAACAATGCAATGGAACATCAAAATGGGGAATGGTGATAAAATTGGGGTGTAGGATTGGCCAGTACCACTTCTCAAGATAGATCTTGACATGCTGCTCAAGTGTGGCATTTTGTGGCAACTATCTTGCACTAGTTGCACAGGTTCATAGTTCATACCACATTCCACTTCTCTGTGCTTTCCTTTTTTTTCTCTTTCTTCTGTAGTTAACAAATAGATTGGATCCAGCGTACAATGGATCTGTAATACGACATGGTTGGTTTAGAAATCCATGAGGTTAAGCAGTAGTTCCTGGTCATACGAAGCTGACAGTGACAAGGATGTTTTTTGTATGTGATTCCTTTGGTGAAGAATCATGTATGTATCCCACCCCAGATGCACAAGAGATCATGAAGTTAGGTTTTTGTGGCAGGTATATGCGCCACTTACACTCTCTGGAAAGGAGATCAATGAGCATGTGTTATATATTCTGGGGTGTACATCTCCAAATTGTGGTCTCAATGCAGCAAGGTTAGTTCTATAATGAGGTTGGTTGCATTTCATTGATGTTAAGTACGTGCAGTGCAAAGGTAACTCAAGTTTGACACCACACTTGTTTTGACAGCTGGTGTACAATCAGATTCCAAAAGGATGTTTCTCAAGAAGAAGCTGCTGCAGTGGATCGAACAGAGAGTGTAGGGGATTCGAGTGCCATGTTATCAGATTGTCCAACTGTTCCTTTAAAAGTTCTCCATGTACATGGATATGGGGAGAAATTGAAACCTATTTGCATCTATGGTGTGTGCATTACTCTTCTGATAAATGTTGTATACTGTCTTTGTCAGTGATTCTTAGTTCTTTTGGTGTGAAATGCAAATGCAGGCTGCAGGAATCTTCAACCAGTTGTCACCAGACAGATGAGCAAGGTTGGGGAGATGAAAACCCTTGGGGTGGGGATGCTGCAGATGGTAACAATGAGCCTGATACAATTAGTCTTCAGGAGCTCCAATCTTCACTAGTAGAGGCTGGCTATCTGGCAGCAGCAGCAGCAACAAGGCACCACCATGTTTCCAATCCCGGACAGGAAACTCAGTCAAGCTCACCAGATGTGGGAACGTTGGGTCAGAGAAACCCAGAAAGCAATTTGCCAAGTATGATGTTTGTTGTCGACTCCCTCATCTATTGGTATGCTAAAATGGGCATGTGAGCTTATAGATGAAGCCTTTCTTCTTGAATGATGCACAAGGTGTCTTGGTCTTCAGACTAGATAAACAGTGCTGTTTGCTGTTGTTGCAATGGGTTCAGCTCTGCCATGTTTCTGTGTACCCCGACAGTGAGGTGCTAATTCAAGACAGAAATTCCAATGTCAATGGCAAGGTCGAAGAGTTGGTAGAGTTGAAACCTCTACCTGCAGTAGAAGAGCCCACTGCTGCTGGGAAGGAGTTGAGGAGCTCTGGGAGGGTGAGGAATATGAACCTGACCACTCCTTGTCAGCTGACCGGACATATCTGAAGTTCAAGAAAAAGCTGGATCTCAACCCTGAGCACTGTTATAGGTGTGCTCTCCTGTCATATCTGCATTCTTCTAAACATCGTTACAAGCAGGAAGAATCAGAAAAAAGCATGATGAAGAGAGGGTTGTGCAGGTTGTTGTGCTGATAGTTGCTGAACATAAAAGCTGGGATCCTCTTGTCAAATGTTTTATTGCAGCTGAAGTCACACTCACAAGAGCACTTTCATGGCTTAACACAGGAAATGAAGATATGATTTCTAAGCAGCCTGAAGATTATGTGTTCAGTATGAAAATATAGTCAATTTGTTCTAGTGTGCAATTGCCTCTTTAGAGGTGTATCTGGCGGTCTGCAGATACTGCTTTGGGGGCCAACCTCTTTGGGCCAGAGAGGTGCAGCAACAACCAGGCACATGTGCTGCTTGTGGAGGACCAGGTGTTTATGAAATGCAAGTCATGCCACCACTGCTCTACTTTTTGCAGCAAGCATACAAGGATCTACCACCTTCATCATATGCAACACATCACTGGGAGTGGTCCACTGTGATAGTTTTCTCATGTGCCCAGGTATGTCTGAGCTGCCTTTCAACTGCTCTCCATGACTTGCTTTACAGAGGTGATAATTGAACTGCTTTTGATTTGAATAAATAAAAAAACAGAAATTTTCACAACCAATTGACAACTCAGAGAGTTTACAATTGCAGATTGCCTTAGAAGTCAGAAACTGAAACACTTTGATAAGAAGAATCTAACCCACATGGCGGTATAAAGAAAGAGACGGACCAATTGTGTGGTTGACATCAGTGAGCATTTTCAGACACACAAAAGCACAAAACCCATTGTATACTCATAAGTGCAAGACACAGTGAAGTTAGGTAGAGAAACAATTTTTTTCCTTGCAGCAAACCTTGTGCAAACAAAGAAAGAGGGAGTCACTGTGTTGAGTTGTTTTTGTAGTTTTGTTGGAACAGAGCTGTTAACAAGGAGCTGGAGACCAAGCCATGATTGTGGGTGATCAAACAGAGTGGATAGTAATCAAGGAAGCCACCATTTTGCAAACTGAGGTGTGAAACACACACCAACGGCATCATTTCAGTCATTTTTTTCTGTCCAAACGATTTCGACTCTAACTAATGACTATTGCATTTTTCAACATGCCCCTTGAGGGCAAGCTCAAAATCTAACCTTAATGTTTTGGAGAGTGATGTGCACACTTATAGTGTGCAAGAAGCTCAAGAGGTGAATCAAAATGGTTGAAGTTGAAGCAGGTCTTTTGATTGAAGATGACTGGAATGAACTGACCTTGTGGTCAGATCATGAAATTGGAGCAATTTGATGAGGTGGGCTATGTATTTGTTGGCCACTTACACAGGTGGCAAAAATGACATCCATACCTTACCATTTATAGCTTTCTTTGCATTGTGCTGGGTGGATGGAAAGGTACCCTCACTGACAGAAGAAAGGAAAGAAGGTAATTCTACCATGACTAAATGCTTGGTAACTGAAAATGAATTGAGTATCATCTTCAATCTTGTCCCATCCCCATTCTCTTCTTCCTTTTCCCTTCTCTCCTGCTCTTGTCACATTCGACAACTGATCCTTTCTTTAACCCTAAAATCTTCACACTGGATGCCACAAAGATGGGCAAAGTATTTTGATGTTGAGACTCACCTTTCATTCTAAAAAATTCCTTCCTGATTTAATCTTCTATGCAAGTACACACTTTGGTTTTTGAAGTGAAACCACTATTTGATGATGATTGTTAAACAGTACATGTTGACTTTAGAGCATCAAGAAAGTATGGTCCAGAATCACCATGAAATTTCTTTGCATGCATAAGGAGATCATGTTGAAGTTACAGCAGCTACCGGACCCAATCAAGCCCCTGGAACCTGACAGTTCATGCACTATGGAATGACTCCAGTAGGGCCTCTTCCACCTAGGAACACGGCAAGCCCAGTAGGGTGAACTTTTGTTCCATGGGCAGTAACAGGTTCTACCGGGGCCTATTCCAAAGCATAACCAGTTTCATTCTGTTGTCAATTCACATTTCATGTTCCCCACCTTGGTTCATCTTACAAGTCACACTGGGCCTTGGGTGAACTAAACTGGCCGCACTATAAGTGAACGTGGCATATAGTGGCCTCTCTCACTTGCGGGAAAACTGCCTGAGTAGGACACCCAAACCTGTTACATTCTTAGGACTGGTAACTCATAGCAAGAAGGAATTACCAGCCAAAACTAGTGTTGGGCAGGTACATGATGATAGAAAGAACAACTGGTTCCAGTCAGGAGTGCAATTTCTTGTGTGATGGACCCTCCCTCTGGAGTCAATTTTTTGTTTTAACTCCCTTCTAAAGAACCCCCATTGCTAGGGTATTTGAGAACTTGAAATGAAACTGTGTGAGGTGGAGGCAACCGGGTTTACATCTACTTGCTAAACATGAAATAACCTTGGAGAAAATTGGTAGTGTATTTGCAGAGTGGATTATGTGGGGTAATGTGACTTAGCAATTGTTTGTGAGCACCCTGCGCTGCGATCTTCCATGTAAGATCTCTGCAACCAGGGAATTATTTTGTAATCCACAATTCAATCAGAGTGAACCTGGTTGTTATGCTGGGCAAGTCCCTGATGCCAGAGAATTACTTTGTGGACCAAGGGCAGAGACATAAGGTCGACCAAGGTCTCTGCACATGGTACTTGCACAATAATCCCCTGGTGAGGTCTGCACATGGTACTCCCACAGTAATTCCCTAAGAGCAGGAACTTTCCCTATATGTATATCACCGGCTCTTTAACAAATACCTTGGTTCAATTGCCACCTAATTGACCTTTTCAAATTGAGTTTTTGAACATCAATTGAACAGACAGGAAACTATGAATTCCCTTGTAATATCCCATTGTATGAGGCAAGGGTGAGTACCATAAGGCATGTTTTCTTGCAAGCGCTTGAATGGGTATGAATGGGTATCATAAATATTTTATGGGGGTGCCAATGAAGTAAGGGCAGGTCTCAAATTCTATGGGTGTTATAAATCGTTTATGCAGTGCTGGTGAAGGTTTGGTCTGGAAAATGCTTATATCTGCTGAATACATACATAAGTGTTCCTGGTGAATTTGTTCCTGACCAAATACTGGTTAAAACCCATGCTGAGCGAGTACCTGGTTTGGAGGGTTAGAGCCATTGGTTTCATGACTTGTTTGTAAAATCCAAGTTGGAATGAGATCTGATTTTTGGAACCAGTTCTAACAGTGGCATTCAGAATTTGTATTTCAGAAGAACCATACATGAAACCAAATTCCCAATTCCATTTCTCTGTGGAACTGGAACTGAGATTTGGGGAGAGGGTGGCAGGGGGTTGGGGTAGATAAAAAAACTAGAACCAGGGGTTAACTGGAGGTTGACTGCCAGTTCCAGGCGAGGTTACCTGGAACCAGGTCTGACGATTTTTTGAACTAGAACTGGAACCAGAATTTGAAAATAAAAAAGAACCAGACCTGGAACTGCCCAGTTCCATTTATGTGTGAAACAAGTGTTGTTCTAATTTAATTTTTAGAGTCGGAATTGGACTTTCTTGATAAAAGTAAAGAACCACCCACCAACCGCTACAAAATGTGAGTGCTGTTAATTAATCCTTCTTTACAAGACTAACAAATTCACTTCATCTCACTAGGTTCTGTTCACTAAGACTAATAAATTCACTCAAAATTCATTGAACTCACTTAACTTACAATAACACCTTTTTTCTTTTCTTTTTCAAAATTTATTTATTTACTTAACACCTCTTAAACATTAATACCCAACAATGGTTGAATCTTAAAAGCTTGTTTTTCAGGCACCGTCTCTGTTGCCTACCAGCCTGCAGCTGGGGGCTGTAGAGCCATGGCAGAAGGGAAGCTTCTAGGCCAGCCCTAATGATTTCTTTTTCCAATTTTCAGATGTTATGTCATTGGCTAGCATCTCGAGAGGGGATTTAGCACTGGAACCAGTTAAAGAACTGCTACCAAACTAAAAGCACATTTGAAATGTGAGCAAAAAAAATTTCAAAAAAAAAATCTGAAAATTTGGTTTTCTTTTTTCCCAGAGAAAAATTGAATATTACAGTAGAATTGAGATCCTGATTTTTCTAAAGAACCCAAACCAGATTAGGGATTTTTGGAAAAGATTTTTCTAAAAAAAAAATACTAGAACCAGGGGCGAACCAAAGGTAAACCGGTGCTTGTTATCCACCGGTTTTGGTCCAGATCCAGAGTCTTGTTTTTTCAAGAACTGGACTCAGAACCGGACTTGAGGTTCCATTATATTGCAAACCATGACCGGTAATAGTCTAAGTTATTTATTTAGAACCGGAACCCACCCGGAGGTTCTTGTCGGCTCCACTGTCCTGATGCCGACGATCACTTTTTGTCGACAGATTACGCGTTTTTTGTGGGCACGCGAGTGCAAGGAGATTGCTCTGCGCTTTCTTTCTCTCTTGTGTAAATTCATCGTCTCGTGCCTTTGGAGCTCCTCTCATGTGCGTTCCATAGTTTATACCTTTATACTTCTTCTATGTACCATAACAGAATACGGAAGAGCTGATCAGAATTCCGCTAGCCGGAGCAACTTTGTGTTTCTCTTGGATATCTAGGACTGAGAACAGAAGAGTAAAGGGTGGTGACAGACATTGCACGTCTCGTAATCAGAGGCACCCAGGAATCCAAAGTTTGAAATTCAGCCGGGAAGAAACGGTTGACTTGTGAGCAGGAGCATCGTCGTTGAAGTTATAACTCTCGCGGGCTTGTTAAAGTCGACCTCAAGTCCGAACCTAGAGCTCCGATCCACCACCACCCTCTAGATCAACTCGGAACATTATGAGTTCATCCGGCTCCACGGATGGGGTAAGTCTGTTTCATTACCTTCTAGTACTTAATCATTTTGATATGGGTCCAGCATGCATGGCGAGCGCTCGCTCTCTTGTCGGAATTTCTCTGTGCAGGTCCCGTCATCCGCAGTAACACCACCACTCTGACGTGCAACCGGACAATTGGAAAAATCTGCAGCCAAAATAGGTCAAAACATTTCCCTCAGATTTGACATAGAGAGACCAAACAAATGTGTCATGATTCTTGCTCTTCTGATCGTTTTTTTGCTGATTACGCAACATAGTACTATTGGGGTGGATTGAATTTGCAGATCTATCCAGTGCATCAGCTTCATCCGGATCCAGAGTTGCGGAATCTGGACCATCCCCATGACCTGACCCTAATATTCTTCCACGGCTTCTCCAACGGCACAGACGCTTGGGAGAAAACATGGATCCAGCGCGGAGATCTGCGTGTGTGTTGGCCACGAAACTGGCTACACAAGGACGAAGAACAGGAGGGACTGGGTGACAAGATTCTTGTGCTGTCTATATCCTTCGACGGGAATCCCCGTGGCGCACACGAGAGCGTGGAAGAAATCGGCAAGAACCTGCTACAGAGCCTGGTGAATAAGTAAGCCTTCTAAACCCTACAAACTCCCCGCTCAAGCATGCTCCCGTCTTATGCTCACTTCGCCACTCGTCTTCTTTTTTCCCATCATCTTTGAGGACTTGGGTGACCTTGGGGTGAACCAGCACCCAAAGTGGTACAATGTTAAAAAGCAGTGTTGGGCGGTTCTTGACTTTTATGAAGAAGCTTGGGTTCCAGTTCTGTAAAAAAGTTTCGAATGGTTCCGGTTCCAGTTTCACAAAAAGAATGGAACCGGAGGTCTGATTCTTGTCTGGTTCCCCCAAAAAGATTTCAGGTTCCAGTTCTGGAAATCACACCCAGTTTGGTTAATTATCCCTATTCCAGACTTTTTTCCGCCAAAAAACATATTTCTAAAAATTCTGGGTCTGGTTCAGGTTTTCGGTACTGGAGAGGGGCACTAAACTGTGCTCACTGACTGTGGTAAATACTGCTAAAGAGCTGCCATTTGGCAATCTCTTACTCTTTAGGCAGGTCCAATTTTCAACAGTTTCATGCCATTCTAAAACTATTGAAACAATTCTGAATTGGCCACTAACACGCACACTAACACCATCTTTAGAACCATTTTTGCAGAACCATGTGCACACCAGTGTTGGCTGGTTCTTTACTTCTATGCGAAACCTCTAATTCCAGTTCTAAGAAATAAATTCGAATAGTCTCAGTTTCAATTTTGGTTTCACATGGAAATGGCACTAGGAATCCAGTTCCAGATCCAGTTGTTCAAAAATAATTCTGATTGTGAAAATCAGACCCAGTTCCAGCCAGTTCCAGTCTGGTTCTTTTTAACCCAGACTGGAATTGGTGACTAACTGCCAATTAACCCCAGTTCTAGTCACCTTTTTTTGAAAGAGATGTATTCCGGTTTTGGTTCTGGTTCCACACATAAATAGAATTGAGCACTCACTTTAGGTTACAGTTCTTTTTTTAAATTAAATTCTGGTTTCAATTTTGGTTTTGAAAATCAGACCTGGGTTGGCTGTAGTTCATACTAAATGAATCTGAAACCAGTGGTTCTACCTGCCGAAGTGGGTATGCAGCCCCACACTGGTGTATTAACCATTGGTTATATTCTTTGAAACCATGTTGATTTCCGGCTTTTGAAAGTTTTCAAAGAATGAACAATTTGTTTTTGCAAAACTGGGAAAGAATTGGTGGGTCAGGGTAGGTTCTTTGACTAGGTACTTCTTTGATATATTTGAGAACAGCAGTTTCTAGGTCAATATTGGTTGTTTTGATTTTTTGAGAGCCTCCAGTAAGGATCCATCTACCTGACCCTTCTTGCCAGTTCTTTCTTTGGAAAAGAGATACCTGCACCACATTGGTGTAAACTCAGTATTGCACTAAACTATGAGGACCATGTTGGCAATTGTTCAATTTGATAAGAGAACATCAATTCCTGGAACTTTGTAGATCTAAAGGTTGGCAATGATGGATGATTCTTTTTCAATCTTTAAAGATGTACTTGAACAAAATTAAGTGGTAATTTGTACTGTTAAGAGTTTTAATTTGCACTTGTCAAATGTGGTTTGTGACATATAAAAGCCCAAAATGGAATTTCCACCAAGATTTGCAAAAGATAGTGTTGGTGGGGCACAGCTTTGGAGGCCTAGTGATCAAAAGTTTGATGGTGGAGGTTGACAAGGCTGTCAAAGAAAGAACCCGAAATGCCATTGAAAGGAGCAAGCAAGCTCGATGCAAAGCCTTCCAAGTGAATGTGAAAGGTATCATGTTTTATGCTGTGCCACACACAGGGACCGACAAGGATTTCAAGACGTATTTGACAGCTTGCAACAACATTCCATACTTGCAGAACTCAAAACGGCTGACAGGGTTGATGAGAAGTGTTGATGCTTTCAATCGACAAATGGTCGACCTAAGTACTGACTTTGAGGACTCAGTTTCAACAGACATCAATCTCTATGCTATTGTTGAAGGGCGAGAGGTATGATTATTTCATGACTATCTCCATTCAAGTTACTACTTGGGCTTTTATGAGTGTTGCTTGAAACCTAAATCTTTTTTGTTGTTTCGAAATTTGAAAATTAAAATACACCAATTTCATATCTAAGTGTCATGTTTATTTCACCTTAGGGCTTCTCCTTCCCTGTTGATAACTGAACTCCCTTCTAATCATTATAATCTTAGCACTTAGTTCTAAAACCAAATGTTCCAAGCCTTTGCATTTCAACTAATTCATTGTTCAGGTCCGGTGAGATTCATTACAATGGTGGGTGACATCTAATTACTGGTTCGAACCATGTTCCCAGCACTTGCAAGGTCATGGACATGAGCCTAATCATGGTTAGGCTATTACGTATGGTTCATGAGCAACTCAATTGCATTTTGTATATGGTCCTTGTCTTTTAATAAATTGATGAGAATGAACTAAACTTGGTCATATTGAACACATCTTGATTGCATCCTACATATGCAAGATGTAAGATAATGTGATAGTTGGTGGTTACCAAATCGTGATGATAAACTCTAGACTAAATGATATGTGTAGGATAATGCCCTATTGCCAAGCATTCTGTGGTGTAGTGTTAAAGGCAAGTCACTATGGTGAGGCCTTCTGTTGGTACAGGTGGAAATCATGGAACATAATATTTCATGCCATAAGGATGAGAGGACGCACCATATGAGCCACCCTACAGCAACATGTTTTGCAAAATGGATTGCCTACTTGTGAGGTCATTACACATTTGCACAACATTGATGAATTATTAACAGGTTTGTGGAGATGGATTTGTGTGTGTAGGTTGTGGTGCCAGAAGCTTCAGCACGGAAATTGGCTTGCAATAATTTTTATAAGATTGAGGATGCTAACCACATGCAGGTATGTCAACCTTTTAACAGGTCCCACGAATCATACCAAAAATTGTTACAATTTGTGAAAGTCATCAGGAACGAAAATCAACAGGTGAAGACAAATGAGCAGGTCCACTGAATGGTAAAATAGTTTTGTGCAACTTGGATCTATCATGAGACTTTGAGGATTGGAATGGGATGTAATGCTCAAACTCTGTAAGGGCAATTTATAAGAGTGAAAATACAAGAATAATAGGAATCATAGACTATGTTGACATTACTAAAAATTGCACCCTTGTGTTTTTGAAAGACACAAGGGGAACACGATAATTTGGATTGTCAATTTGTTGTTTTAGAATAGACTTCATTATTTGCAAAGTTTCAATGGTCAAAATTGCATGAAAATTCATGACAATTCAAAAAACAAAATTGTATGAATCAATGTTTATGAAATTTTTGTTTATATATTTGGTTTAGAAGGGTTTTTTATTTTCAAAATCATGAGTTTCAAGAATGTTATTTTACAATATTTATTTATTTTTATATAATAAGAGTATTAATGCATATTATGCATGATGTAGGATCAAGATGTAAATAAGAAATATTTTAGCACATTGTCATAAACCAAGTCAAATAAAGTCCATAAAAAAACCAAAAGATGGTGCAAGTGGTTCCTTGTTTTGTGTTTGCGCCCATAAATGCCGAAGGGCCCATGTTTGAATTTCAAGGCAGTGAACACGTGAGTGAATGGTGTGGGCTTTCAACCAAGTCATTGCCACCTTGAATCTAGGGAAGGTCTGATTCCACCTCATAAGTATTATAGTGAGGGGGATACTCTTCAAAACTTCAAATTCTCAAGCAAAGGAATAAGATAAAAGGAATTTCATGGCTGCATTATGGATTTCTAATAACCAACAGAATAGTATGTGACATTGAGATTCATGCAGCCAGAAGTAATTAGGAAGAAGCTTTTCATAATCATATTCTCATAGCAAGGTCCTTAGAAATCTATTGTCTTTAAGTATCATGTGCCTTTAGTTAATCTCTTATCCATCTCTAAGATGGATGAAGGCAAGTGATTCAAATCATATATAGGAATAACTAAATGAAGTCATGGTTTAGCCCTCAAAAACACATACACATGCACACATAAAATTACACCACTTCTAGATTTCAAACACTATTTGTAACTTCTTATATGCCTTTAGAATCATGTGGCTTGACCTAACCAATTCTGAATTGAACACAACATCCAAAACCCCCTCCCAAACAAAGGAAAGTTAGCACTTAGGTCATTTCTTTCTCCTTTCTTGTAGAATCATTTTGCAGTAACGTGGGCATTGAATCTCTGTTTATTCCACCATGAGAATGGGTCATCTCCTTTGATGACCCATTAATGGGCTCAGAATTGAATTGGATGCAATCCAAATAAGCTTAACATTCTTGGCAGTCCAACACAGTGACAAGTTACTCCGAAGATATGGAATTTTCAGAACAGAGATCCATATGCTTTTACTGAAAGATCACAAGTCCAAAGTGGTGGAGGCAGGTAGTATTGGATAACCACTCCTAGGATAGCGGAGGGTAGCAAATTTTGGATGTAGGAGTCCAATGTGGGCAAGCTCTGAGTAGCTGCCAAATGGGGCGCTGAATTACCAACACACAGTTCACGTGGACAGTGGACTTAGATACACAACACACAATCTCCCACTCCCACTACAAGGCCTTCCTTATTGTTGTGATGTTGAATTGCAATAAAGTCCAGCAGATTTGAATAGAAATCTTTCTTCTTTCAGATCTCACTTCTTCAAAGTTCATCGCCAATGAGTTTCCTCTCACATTGAGAGTTCTAGTAGTAAATGCCGCCCCCCAGTTCACAACTGAATTCTTTCAAAGTGCTCCAAAAAGTGTCCCAATAGAGTGTCACCACATTTCCCGTTGTTTTGCCATACTCTACAGTATGAACTCATCAAATATCCCCACTTGACACATGCTTCATGGCTCTGGATGATGTATTCTCTTTCAATTTTTTGAAACAAAAAAACTCATGTTCTTAACTGCCAGACAAAAATATAGCTTATATGACCCAATTTTCTCCTGGCAAAAATTCCCTTGAAAGGTTTCGATTAAGTTTGCTAATAAAAAGAAGCAGTCACTAAGTTTGCTTCTTATTGTGTGTGGAGGTTTGGAAGGGCATTCTTGATTGCTTGACGAAAATGGGAATGAGGGGATTGGTGTGTTATTGGTGAAGCTTAGTGGAGGTGAAGATATATGAAGAGATCTCTAAGATTAAAGAAAAGGGAAGTTTTTCAGTGCAGTCCCTATATTGATTTCTGGGGTGAATAGTGGTTAAGTAGTTGAAGCTTTGAGTAATATGAGGGAGGTCTGCAATCTGAATGCAGCACAAAATTTCTACTACACTTGTGTTCTGTTTGAAATGTATTTAAGGTTCAGACCTGGAGAAGTGATGATAGGCTCAAGGGAATTCAAGAGCAGTCTGATGGATGTGTGAATTGTGTGATGTTGTTGGTGTACACAATGAAGTGTTGTTGTGAATTGTGGGAAGGGGAGAGAGTACCTAGGTAACTAGGAGCTCTGAAGCAAAGATTTCACTGGGAGAAAGTGTTGCATTGTTGAAATTTTTTGTTGAACCTCCTGCAGTTTCATTTTTTGTCAACTTCCATCATGTCAATTCATATTCTGAAGTAGTGAGCATTGTGAGTACATCATAGTGGCTACTGTGTGCCAAGTAGGGGATTCTAGTGAAGTTGCAGACCTATCATTTCGTGACGTTGTGTTCATGTTTTTGATGCATTTGAAGTTTCTTGTTGTTTTGGGATTTTGGGTTACTATTGTCAGTGGGTTTCATGGTGTATGTGAAGTTCCACGATTACGTTAGTTGGCTCATGAGAGTGAATTTGGAGTGAACTGATCTCTGAGGACCCATCGATTTATTTAAATGGGGAATGGTGATAAAGTTGGGGTGTAGGATTGGCCAGTACGACTTCTCAAGGTAGATGTCGACATGCTGCTCAAGTGTATAAATGTTGTATACTGTCTTTGTCAGTGATTCTTAGTTCTTTTGGTGTGAAATGCAAATGCAGGTGGCAGGAGTCGCCAACCAGTTGTCACCAGATAGATGAGCAAGGGTGGGGAGATGAAAACTCTTGGGGCAGGGATGCTGCAGATGGTCACAATGAGCCTGATACAATTAGTCTTCAGGAGCTCCAATCTTCACTAGTAGAGGCTGGCTATCTGGCAGCAGCAGCAGCAACAAGGCACCACCATGTTTCCAATCAGGGACAGGAAACTCAGTCAAGTTCACCAGATGTGGGAACATTGGGTCAGAGAAACCCAGAAAGCAATTTGCCAAGTATGATGTTTGTTGTTGTTGACTCCCTCATCTAAAAATGGGCATGTGAGCTTATAGATGAAGCCTTTCTTCTTGAATGATGCACAAGGTGTCTTGGTCTTCAGACTATATAAACAGTACTGTTTGCTGTTGTTGCAATGGGTTCAGCTCTGTCATGTTTCTGTGTACTCCGACAGTGAGGTGCTAATTTGAGACAGAAATGCCAATGTCATTGGCAAGGTCCAAGAGTTAGCAGAGTTGAAACCTCTACCTGCAGTAGAAGAGCCCACTGCTGCTGTGGAAGGAGTTGAGGAGCTCTGGGAGGGTGAGGAATATGAACCTGACCACTCCTTGTCAGCTGACCGAACATATCTCAAGTTCAAGAAAAAGCTGGATCTCAACCCTGAGTAATGTTATAGGTGGGCTCTCCTTTCATATCTGCATTCTTCTAAACATCATTACAAGCAGGAAGAATCAGAAAAAAGCATGATGAAGAGAGGGTTGTGCAGGTTATTGTGCTGATAGTTGCTGAACATAACAGCTGGGATCCTCTTGTCAAATGTTGTATTGCACTCACAAGAGCACTTTCATGGCTTAACGCAGGGAATGAAGATATGATTTGTATGCAGCCTGAAGATTATGCATTCATTATGAAAATATAGTCAATTTGTTGTAGTATGCAATTGCCTCTTTAGAGGTGTATCTGGTGGTCTGCAGATACTGCTTTGGGGGCCAACCTCTTTGGGCCAGAGAGGTGCAGCAACAACCAGGCACATGTGCTGCTTGTGGAGGACCAGGTGTTTATGAAATGCAGCTCATGCCACCACTGCTCTACTTTTTGCAGCAAGCATACAAGGATCTACAACCTTCATCATATGCAACACATCACTGGGAGTGGTCCACTGTGATAGTTTTCTCCTGTGCCCAGGTATGTCTCAGTTGCCTTTCAACTGCTCTTGATGACTTGCTTTACAGAGGCAATAATTGAACTGCTTTTGGTTTGAATACATAAAAAAAACAGAAACCCAGAAACAAATTTTCACAACCAATTGACGTCTCAGAGAGTTTACAATTGCAGATGGCCTTAGAAGTCAGAAACTGAAATGACTTTGATAAGGAGAATCTAACCCACATGGTGTTATAAAGAATGAGACGGACTAATTGTGTGGTTGACATCAGTGAGCATTTTCAAACACACAAAACGCCATTGTATACTCATAAGTGCGTGACATGGTGAAGTTAGGTAGAGAAACAATGTTTTTCCTTGTAGCAATTCTTTTGCAAAGAAAAGAAGAGGGAGTTGCTGTGTTGAGGTGTTTTTGTAGTTTTGTTGGAACAGAGCTGTTCACAAGGAGCTGGAGTCCAAGCCATGATTGTGGGTGATCAAACAGAGTGGATTGCAATCAAGGAAGCCACCATTTTGCAAACTGAGGTGTGAAACACACACTAATGTCATCATTTCAGTCATTTTCTTTCTGTTGGAAAGATTTCCACTCTAACTGATGACTATTGCATTTTCCCAACACACCCCTTGCAGGCACGCACAAATTCTAACCCTAATGTGTTGGAGAACATTATGCAGCTATAGTGTGCAAGGAGCTCAAGAGGTGATTCAAAATGGTTGAAGTTGAAGTAGGTCTTTTGATGAAAGACGACTGGAATGAACTGACCTTATGGTTGGATCATGAAATTGGAGCAGTTTGACAAGGTGGGCTATGTATTTGTTGGCCAATTCCACAGGTGGCATAAATGACAACCATACCTTACCATTATAGCTTTCTTTGTTTGTGCTGGGTGGATGGAAAGCTACCCTCACCGATAGAAGCATGGAAAGAAAGGTAATTCTACCATCACTAAATGCTTGGTAACTGAAAATGAATTGAGTATCATCTTCAATCTTGTCCCATCCTAATTCTCTTCTTCCTTTTCCCTCTCTTGCTCTTTTCAAATTCAGCAACTGATCCTTTTTGTAACCCTAAAGTCTTCACAGTGGATGACACAAAGATGCACAAAGTATTTTGATGTTGAGACTCACCTTTCAATCTAAACAATTCCTTCCTGATTTAATCTTCTATGCAAGTACACTCCTTTGATTTTGAAGCAAAACAGGTAATTGTTGATCATCATCAAACAATAAATGTTGACTTTGCAGCATGAAGAAAGTATGGTCCAGAATCACCAGGAATTTTCTCTGCATGCATAAGGAGCATTGAAATTACAGCAGCTACTGGACCTAATCAAGCCCCGGGAGCCCAGACAGTTCACACACTGTGGAGGAGTCCAGTAGGGCTGGCCGGAGTGAACCAGCAGCCACCAATGCACCAATTGAGGATGAGGCCATCCAAGCTGTTTTGGGGATGAACTGGAAACACATCCTCCCCTGCCCAAAGTTTTTGGTTTTTTCAGCCTCTTCTCTGCCCCAAAGTTTTTCCCTCCTACTTACCTCCCTTTCACTTACCTCCCCCTCCTACTTCCCTCCCACCTATCACCCCCCTCGTACCTACCTCACCTCATTTGGCGCTCAATCCATCATCAGAGCTCAAGAGCGCTTGAAATGAGAGCCATCATCGTTAGAGCTTGGGAGCACTTCAAGCGGGACCCAGGACAAAGCGCTTCAAGCAGGACCCAGGACAATGTGCTTCAAGCGAGACCCAGGACAATGCACTTCAAGCGGGAGGTAGAATTGATAGGCTAGAGCGAGAGCTTGAAGGTAAGCTCCTTCCCTTAAGCTCCTTCCCTTCTTTTTTTGGTTCTATTGCAATGAAAAAGGCAACGATAGCTACTACCATCACCTTCTTCTTTTTTATTATATTACAGCAAAGAAGGCGATGACAATTGTTGCCATCATTTACTTCTTTGATTTTGTTGCAACAAAAAAGGCAATGACAGCAAGCTACCTTTGCTGCAATCGCCTTCTTCTTTTTGGTGTTGTTGCAACAAAGAAGGCGATGACAACAAGTTGTTGTTGCTTTGTTCTGTTTGGTTTTGTTGAAGTGAAGAAGGTGACAATAGGAAGTTGCCATTGCCTTCTTCTATTTGGTTTTGTTACAATGAAGAAGGCAACATTAATAAGTTGTCATTACCTTCTTCTTTGGTTCTATTGCAACAAAGAAGGTGATGACAACAATGCACCTTCGTTTTCTTCTTCTTCTTTGGTTTTGTTGTAGCGAAGAAAGTGATGGCAGCTATTGTCGTCATTTTCTTCTTTGTGTTTGAGAAAAAAATGATGACAATGAACCGTCATCTTTTTCTATGGTTTTGTTGTGGTGAAGAAGGCAACGATACCAAGCTACCGTCACCTTCTTCTATGATGGTGTTATAAAGAAGAAGAAGATGATAGCTTCCGTCACCTTTGATGGCTTTGTTGCAAAAAATGGTGACGGTAACTTTTGTTGTTTGTTTCAATGGTTTTGTTACAAAGAAGGTGACGGCAACAATGTTGTCGCCTTCTTCTATGGTGGTGGTGTTGTGAAAAAGGCAATGGCAACATGCAATCTCCTTTTTCTTTTTCTTTTTTCTTTTTGGTCCTTTTGGTCTAGTTCATTAGAATTTACAATTAATAATGAAATGGTGATTTTTTTTATGTTGAAGGTTGTAATGGCTAAAGGAAGGAGATTGAAGAAATGTGGTGGTGATTTGGAAGTTCACATGCAAAATGTTGCTTCATCAAAATAGACAATTAGGTAGCAAAATGTTATTGCATCAGAATTGAAACCTGAAAAAAAAAATGTTGTTTCATCATGATTGAAACTCGAGGAGTAAAATGTTGCTTCATCATAATTTAGACTTGAGGATCAAAATGTTACTCGATTAAAATTGAGAATTGATCAATCAAGCAATTTGTGTGAATTAAAGTTGATAATGGTGATAGTTTGGAATTCAAATTTTAGGATCACTTTCAATACAAACTGAAACTTTCAATCGAAAAATGGCGGTTTATATTGTTTTAAAATTTATGTACATTATATTAAATGTAAATATAAAAAAATGTACAATTTTTTTGAAGTTTAATTATATTCGCACCTTCCATCATGTGATGGAAAGTGCAGGATTTTTTTTGTCAAAATTTTTATATTACAATACTTGAAAATAGTTAAAGTTTGCAATAGTTGTATCTGATTGTGATTTTATGTTTTGTAATACTTGCATTTTATTTTCTGAACTTTTTATTTATAAAGTTTTAGGGTTAGGATTTTTTATTACAAAATAATGATTTTTTTGTATATTTTTTGGTTTAAGTCCAAAACTTGAAACTAACTAGGCTTTTCAGCCACCGACACCCCTTAGTCTAACTATTTGGTTCAAAAGGACAAATAAGGACGAAGGTTGGGTCGAAATGGAAATGTAAAGTTGGTACTTACATTATCACATATTGTGCCAAATGGTTGTTGACCAAGCATTTGAAGGAGATGCATGGCTTGGTGGTAGGAAAGGCCAAACCTAGGAAGCCTTCAACTTTTGAAAGAGGTCTCTAACATAAAGAACATGCTAAAATGAATGCTTGCATCTTGGGAAATCCCATGGTCGTGCAAAGGTGCTGTCGCAACCCCACTTTGGGCTAAGTGTGAGTTTGAAACTCACATTCCCAAAAGTGGGAACTTGGAGTCCTCGGGGACTCCCAAAAACTCAGAGCTTGATTGTAGGGGTCAAAACACCTCACATTGGGATGTTCTTTATATCAATGAAAAGGTCTTGAAGTGTAGATGTCCAAAATGGCCTTGCATAAGCCATTTGGACATCTGTAGCCCAAGTTATGGGCAAAAGAAGGGTCGGGAGTCAAATTGGCAATTTGACTCTCGACCACTAAAAGTCAGGAATCGACCTCTTCCCGACGTTTGCAGAAGGAGTGCGACACGGCATTGGAAAGCTCTTGAGGAGAGCTACAATTTTGGTTTAGACCTCACTCCAATCGAAGGTTGAAGCCGGGAGATATGAGTTCCCAAAGTCCCGGGAGTCCAACCCGGGACAATTTCGGGACTCCTCCTTGGGAATCCCGGGAAAAAGTGCCATTCGGATGTGGCTCCCGCGGAGTAACGCAAAGAATACTATATGGGGGAAGGTGGTGGCTTCCCCCGAGTTCGGGCCGTGGTGAGTCAAGTGAGTCCAAGGTCGCCCATGGCTTATCCCAACACCAAATGAGTGCAGAATGAGTTTTAACCAACTTGGGGTTGGTTTTGGATGCAGGACCGAGTAACAACATAATTGTCCCTCTTCCTAGTCTAATCCCAAGACTTCTAGCACGCCCCTCTTACCCCCTTTAGTGCTGGAAGTCGGGAGCGGCCCTCAAGTTCCAACTTTCCACAATTCAACATACTTAGACCCTCAAGTGGGTCTAACAAGGAACTTCGGAACGCGTCAAGTGGAATGATGAAAAGGTTGTTAGTCGTGCTTATGCCAAAGCCTAGCACGAGTGAGATAAGTTGATAATTATTGTAAAACAATGTCCACCATTAACAAAACTAACTTTGGTCAAATTAAATTTAGAGCAATTGTTATAGGTGTTGGGTCTTAATGCCTGGGGCGTGACAAGTGTGCCTCGAGATGTAACATCACGGATGGAGAAGGATAAAAATTTACAAAAGAAGATTTGATCCACTCGTTTGCATATGCACAATGATAGAAAATGGCATGGGATGTCAAAAATTCGGATAAAAAAACTAATAAAATAAGTCAGATAGAAGATGACGCGCCCCCAAGTCCCAAGTTAATTAGGCCCAAGATGGGCCTTGGATTCTAGAACAGCGGAATTGTGAGGACTTGAGGGCACGCTCCCAACTCTTAGCACTAAAAGGGGTAGAGGGGTGTGCTAAAGCTCTGGGATGGGACTAAGAAAAGGGACAAGCTTTATTTACTTACTCAAACCTACATCAAAACCAACCAACAAGTTGGTTAGATCACTTTCTGGAGCACCTTTGGTGCTAAGACAAGCCATGGGCAACTCTGGACTCACAAGATTCACCACAGCCCGGACTCGAGGTAAGCCACCACCTTCCCCCATATAGTATTCTCTGCATTATTCCATCGCACCCACACTCGAATGGCTTTTTGTCCCAAGACTCCCAAAGTGGAGTCTCGAAACTATCTTGATTTGGACTCCTGGGACTTCATGAGGTCATAACTCTTTGCTCAGACCTCTGATTGGGACGAGGTCTAAAGCAAACTTGTAGCTTTCCTTGAGAGCAATGGTGTGTCGTAATCCCCCCCCCCCCGCACACACCGGGGTCAAATCAATTCCCGACTTTTAGTGGTCGTGAGTCAAACTGCTAGTTTGACTCCCGACCCTTCTTTTGCCCTTAGCTTGTGCTGCAAATGTCCAAATGGCTCATGCGAGGACATTTCCGACATTTACATTTCGGTAGCTTTCCAATGATATGAAAAACACCTCAATGCGAGGTGTTTTGACCCTACAATTGAACTCTGAAGTTTTGGGAGTCCCGGAGGACTCCTAAGTCCCATTTCAAGAGTGTGAGTGTCATCTTCACACTCTTCCCAAAAGTGGGGTTGCGATAGAAGAGTTGACAAATGTATTGGATTTCCATGAATCAATATATGATTCATGGAAGGTAAATAATAATAATAATTAATGTTTATTGTTCTTTTATAATTTTGTTTCATCCAAGGTGTGTTAGGGTTTAATTTGGGATTCATATGACATAATAATTTAGTCTAAGTATCAACAAATAATTTCATAATTAAAGAATTACTAGAAAATTATTTCAAATAATGTAAATGATTGATTATCATATTTAAATAATCATTTACTTTTTAATATTAATTAATTGATTATTTGGTTGAACCTTAATTATTCATATGATTATAATTTGATATTTAATTTATTATTTTAATTAGATTTTATATGTTGATAAGTTATTCAAATCATTATTTTAGATAATCATTCATGATAATTAATTGTCATAAAATTAATGTAAATATATAAAAAGACATATTTTGGTTACCCAAACCATTTATTTTGAAGTGACCTTACATTAGGGTATTACATTTAGGGTTTGCTCTTCACATAAGGTTTGCCTTAATCAACTATGGATCATTTTGAAATGAACTTTCATGTAGGTATTACATCTAGGCTTTGGTCTTCATTCAAAGGTGCACCCAAACTACATATTGAGTATTTCAAAGTAACCCTACATGTGGGTATTACATTTAAGGTTTCCCTTTCATTGTAGGTTAACCCTAAATCACCTATGGGTTATTTTGAAATGAACTTGAATATGGCTATTGCATTTAAGGTTAGGGCTTCATATAATTTTGCAATATCCACAGACGTACTTACTTTCACCAATTAAAAATTTAACCTTAAGTTTTACAATAATTAAATAAAATTTGTAACAAAACACAAAAAAAGGTATGTCTCTTACCATTTGTTAATATTTCCAAGCTGATTATTTTCACTTATATATATATATATATATTGCATTGTTTTGCATATAAATTTCCCCCCAAAATGCACCTTAAATTTATTTTAATTATTATAGACTTGTAAAAAAAATGTTAATTAATTTATATGTTTCAAACTCTAAAGTTGAATCATAATCCAATAATATACACTTGTAAGAATTATATGAAAAAATGTGTTTTCTTTTTAATAAGTTTTTTTAGTTCAAATTTAATATGTTATAATATAATAAGGAATAAACATTAAACTATCATAAACGTTTATTAGGCTTACGTGGCCTAGGCTAATTAACTATCTATATTACTAGTATGTTTACTTAGTAAGCTCAACCACCTTGAATACCTACCTAGACCATATAAGATATTAACCTATAAGGTTTACATTACCTTGATCACAATTGTCATTGTACTATTTGTTCCACAAACAATACAACCTCTTTTTAATTTCATTGAAACAAAGCTAAAATCATGGAACTCCTAATCAACAACCCCAACCTCTATACACACTTTTGTTAACATATTATTTTGAAATTAGTTAATTATTTTGGAATGACCCAACATGCAGGTATTGCATTTAGGGTACGATCTTCATTTAAAAAGGCCTAAACCCCACATGTGTTATTTTAGAGTGACCTTGAATGCGAATATTGCATATAAGGTTGGGTTATTTCAAAGTGACTTTGTAAGTGGGTATTGTGTTTAAGGCTAGGTCTTCATTTAAGGGTATCCAAATCATTTTGATGGGTTATTTTAAAACAACCATGCATGTGGGTATTACATTGAAGGTTGATTTTTCATTTAATCTTGTAATACCTACACTTATACTTACCTTTATTAATTGGAATTTTGGGGCTTTGTTGTAATACCTGCATTCGTATTCACCTTTACCAATTAGAATTTTGGGGCTTCGTTGCAATACCTACACTTTTATTTACCTTTACCAACTAGAATTTTGGGGCCTAATTGCAATACTTCCACTTGTATTTACTTCTACCAACTAGGATTTTGGGGCCTAGTTACAATACTTGCATTTAACATTAATATTATCACTATCCTTGTGTTTTTTCATTTTAAACTTTTTGCATTTATTACTTGCAAACAATAATAACCTTTGTGGCATATTAGACTTCATGTGTGTGTTGAATACATGATGTTCAAAGAATTTGGGCTATGGTCTCCTCCATAAAAAATTAATTCCAAAACAAAAAATTTAGTCCCAATGGCAATTTTGAATAATAATTGAGACATTTATTCATGACATCATTTAGTACACACATTTGTGTGATTGAACATTGTTTCATGCAAATCTTTAAGCTGATTGACAATATTTCCTAATCCATCTTCTATGCAGTGTAACACCAATCTTGGGTGTAAAATTGCATTTGCCTTTGTGAGGCGTATGTTACAAATATTACATGCCGATACTTTCATGTGTGAGGCGGCATGTTCATAAAGTGTCACATCACCTTATTTACATTCATTTCTGATCTCTTGCATTGTAATGACCAATTGTGCAAAAGCCCTTCCATTAGGGTTGATGAATTTATTGCGTCACTAGACCCTACAATGGCACCCATATGGATTTCACTTTGCTTCATGTTCATGAGCCCATCAAATTCCATGATCCCATCATCACCTTCAAGATGTTCATCTTCATCATCATCATTGGACTCCATATCATCTGGAATATGTTGTGAGTATGCAAAAATGTCTCCTAACGCTCCACAATGTAATCCATACCACGTTCTAGAGTAATGAATGATATCCCCCTAAGAAATATTTGTGCATGTGAGAATGACCACAATTTGGTATTTACACATGTTCCTTCACAATGCTCATTCACATGTGCAACAAAATATTATGATGAATGGTAATTTCACCACATAGATAACATTGGGAAGGTGTTGGCTCCATACACCCCAAGCTCCATCACTCTCAAGGGTTGGTTGGTGCACATTGGTGAGTGGAATAAAGGTTGTTTTTTTCCACACTTCGTGTAATAATGGCCTCCATAACCTTGTTTTTTATGAAACCTTTTTTTTTCATTTCCAATGTGTGCATGTAGTGGCATGCAATGGTTGTTAATCGCCACACCAACCAATCAATCCTACGGCCTTTAAGGCCTTTTGGGTCAAGAGCAAGCCAACATTTCAATGCACCATAATATGATTCAATGCTTGTTTGGGTGTTTTTGTTGGAATGGGGCACCCTTCGAATACCCACCATCCATAATTCTATAAACATAAACACAATGCACAAGGATGACTAACATTATTACAAAAGAATTTTGAATACTAAACCATGATAAATATTATCACTTACCAAATTTATGGTAATAAGTCTAAATGTAATTTGTCCACGCATCACCGTGCCTATGTTTGTGAAGGTTTTTTCTCACAACAACCCTCCCACACTCTTTGAAGTCATCAATTGTTTCTCCATGATTAATAGACATGTACATCACATCATGAAGGTCTTGGAGGATTCCACCCCGCACCTCCACATCTTTGATTTTTTCAGTACCATGTAAACGCCATGCTTTGAGAACATGCCAACAACAAAGGTAGATGGGAACCTTGTCCACACCCCATACGACCCTAATAAGGACACATATGCAATAAAATCACCATGAGTGGATGGGGTTAGTACAACATAAAATGCATCTGATGTAATCAAAAAAATTATGAAAGATATTAAAAAAATTTAAGGAAATATACACAAAGTAGGTATTAAATATAAAAATAATTGCAATGCCTTCAATTCTTGAAGTGCATCTTCAATGAAAAAACATGATGGTTTCCAATGTGGCATGTGTGATAACATCTTATCTTTTAATGGTTTCAACCATTCGATCAAATCCTCAATTGTTTGCCTACTTGTAATGATCCAGGCTAAAGGGACATTTGTGTGATGATCATCAAACCCCATCAAGGTGAATAGATGGAATTTCATGTCATTTGTGCCAAATGTGGCATCCATAGAAATGGCACCATTGTGACCATATTATAACATGGATTCACATTTTTGGAAAAAGAACACATCTTTTAGATTTTGGAAAGCCCAAGACTAAATTGAAATTGCAAGGTTCGTGTGTAAACGCCAACTCCCTTTCTTATGTTTCCAATCCAAATATGCAATGTCTTAAAATCGAATGAAATCATCTCGTGTCATGCTTTGATTCGCATTCACGCATTCCCACCAAATTGTTGAATGTTTGTCATATATTTGTTTACCCATGTAACCTAAGCTTAATTGGGCCCATATGTGGTCCTTCAATGTTTGTGACATGCATGGAGCATAATGAGACATACGAAAAATGGATTCCGGGTCATGCTCACCATGTGCAAATGACCCATCAGTTCATGTATGGGCTTTACGATAAATCATGATCTGAACCACATTAGGCCATGTGTATAGATCTTTGATTGAGAACGATGTTAAGCATCCTCATTTAATAGATCAAGTGTGGGTTGAGTTTCCCCGATAGTCCTTTGGTCCATATATGCACTGATACCTAAACCAAAAAACTTTCAAGACGTAAATTATTACATTTTTGGTATATGAATTAAATAAATTAAAAAGGTTAATGCCATAAATGTTTACCACATATGCCCGAGGTGGTTTTTGATAGTTGGTTGGTTGACATCCATTTGGTTTGGAAAATTTTTGTAAACATTCCATTCCACAAGGGTGCTCATATCCCCTTGTTCACCTTCCAAATTTTTTGAGATGCGAGCATATGGAACATAAACAAATTGAATGGTCATTTTATTTTGCCCTCCATGGCATATCCCGGACCTCCACACCAATTCCTTGTTTGAAAAAGGACACTTGGTGGGGTTTTGGACATGGATGGAATGGGACTTTGGAACCCTTCCCATGATTGAACGAAGTAGGACAAATTCTTGCATTGAGAGAATTTATAATTCTATAAACACTCATCATTGAACAAAAACCCAAAATGTAATACATACACGGCTCCCTTAAAATTGATGTTGTGACTTGGAATTCCCATTATAATACCCATATCATGAAATACCTATTGTTCCAATGTAGATCACATACAATACTTACATTATGAACCCATATACTAAAACAAACTTTGGCAATACCCACATAATGATAATTAATGCACATTGTTTGAGAGGTGCAAAATGCAATACTTACTTTAAGCCATAAAATGCATGCTAATTGTGGGGAGTAAATGCATTATTTACATATGGGTATGAAAAAATCAAACTACAAAAAGATATTGAATATGAAATATTTGTGTAAAGGCATAAAACCTTTATTTATGGTTGCATATTTAATGAAACTTGACACCCATTCTATATCTAATAACTAGGAAATGAAAATAAGTTGGATTGTGAAAATATAAACACAAAACAAAAGAAGTAACAAGAGATAAATGCATACATGTAAGAATAAAAGATGATAATGTTCCACCAAAGTCTATAGTCCCAGTTGAAAACACAACCTTAAAAGATCATAACTTCTACAAAAGTGGGTTAAAAAATATTGAACTTTAACAACTATGGAACATATGGAATATAAGATATTCATAATTATGGTATACATCTAAACAAATGATAAGATAAAAAACCAATACAATGAGCAAAGTTTAGAATATGAACCTTAAGCCCTGAAATATATGGACGAAATTCCTATACACTAAATCATAAGGCATAACCCTAAAAATCAAAATGATAGTTTGCCATAACCCCTATTACAACCCTAAGTATACAAACCGTAACCAAAAAAAAGTCCTAGTGATATATGCCCTAAACCCAAATAATTATACAAATTATATAATGCAAAATAAACAAATTCAAAAGAACATAGGAAAAAATTTAGAAACCAAAATTGAAAGGTTTTAAATTATAAATATTTATTGATTGAAAGAAAATACCTTAATCTTTAAAAACAATCAAATAAATTTCATACAAAACCAAAAGAGAAGATATGTTTTTTACCTTTGTGTGATCTCTCCAACCTAAATTTTTTCACTCTTTTTGAAGAAAATATAGATTGAAATTGTATTACTTCACATATGTATAAACCTTGAAGATTTGCCCCCAAATTTAGACTAATTTAGATTAATTATTATACATTTGTGAAAAACTTACTAATTAATTTATGTGTCCCAACCCTAAAGTTAATCCATAATCCAATACTACATACTTATAATAATTACATGAAAAAGATGTATTGTAATGTCCATTCAATAATAAATTAAATAAACAAAATTTAGTAAAATATCCATTCACTAAACCAAAATGGCTACAATTATGGCATTGTCTCCATTATAAATTGTTTGTAATACTTACATATGGGTACCTATGTTCATCACCCATGAACTAGGACGAACTTCAATAAACTAATAAGTAGGATTGGGGGGTGGGGATTGGAAAAAGTGTGTAGGTAGTTAATTATGTATTTGGCTATGTAAAAAGCATAAATAGAAATGTAATTAGGTAGAACTAGTAGCCACCAATGCACCAGTTGCGGATGAGCCCGTTGAGGCCGTTTTTCGGATGAATGAAAATCCCATCCTCCCTACCCGCATAATTTTTTTTTTCTACCTCTTCTCTACCCCAAAATTTTCCCCCCTCCTACCTACCTTCTACCTCCCCCCTCCTACCTACCACTTATCAACCCCTCCCCCCCCCTCACTCCATCGCTAGAGCTCCAGAGACGTCAAGCGGGAGCGAGCTTGGAGCAGGGGAGCTTGGACGAGAGCTTCGAGCAGGAGCTTCGAGCAGCGGAGCGGTTAAAGCCAGTGTGGCACCCACACGGGAGCAAGGGCGGGACCAAGGTAAGCATCTAACTTATTTTTTTCTTGTTTCTTTTGTTTGTTTGTTTGTCCACAAGCAATGTTTGCAAGAAAAAAAGAGGAAGAAGAAGGCGACGGCAACAACGCCGTCGCCTTCTTCTTCTTCTTTGTGTTGCAAAAAAAACAAAAAAAGAAGGCGACAGTAGCGTTATTGTCGTCGCCTTCTTCTTCTTTTGTTTTGCTTAATTTGTCTTTCCCTTGTAGCATAGCAAAGAAGGCTGGAACTTTGTATTGAAGAAGAAGACGATAGCTGTCGCCACCTTCTTCGCTTTGTTGCAAGGAAATGGCGAATTGGCCTTTCTGTTGTGGTTTTACTGTGAAGAAGGTGATGGCAACAATGTCGTCACCTTCCTCTATGGTGGCGGATGTTATTTTTTCCTTGTTGTTGCTTATGGTGTAGTTCCTTAGAATTAACATTATAGTAACTGGTGGTTTTTTCTTTAGGGTTGTAATGGCGAAGGGAAGAAGATTGAGGAAAAGCGCTGGTGGGGAGTTGGAAATGAGGAAGGAAAATGGTACAGTGTCAGATGATGCAAATCTTCTGCTAAATGTTGTTGTGTGAGACCAGACAATTCTTCTACCAAATGTTGTTATGTCAGACGAGGCAATTCTTTTGCCAAATGTTGCTGTGTTAGACGAAGTAGTTGCCGAGCAACACGTTGCTACAACTGCTGAGCAAAACATGGCTGCAACAAATGAAGCAATTGGTGACCAAAGTAATGTTGCATCATATCAGCCAATTGATGAGCAAAATGGTGTTCTATCATAATTGAAAGACAAGGATGACAATTTGGTATAAATTGTTTTAGAATTTATGGACATGAGATTAAAGACAGATTGAAAAAATTGTACAAGTCTCTTCAAGTTTAATTATATCCGCACCTTCCATCATTTGTTGAAAGGTGCAAGATTTTTTTTATCAAATTTTTTTATTGCAATACTTGAAAATAGTTCATGTTTATAGGAATAGTATGTGTGTTGTAACCTTAGCTTTGGGCTCGCGACCAAGGCAAAGGGGTTGCAAGGGTGCGGGCCAAGGGGAAGCCCGAGAGTCACATCAGAGACTCCCGGGAGTGTAGGAGAGTGTGAGGGAGTGAGCTTCACACTCCCAAGGCAACTCCCACTTTGGGAGAGGTTTGTAAAGTATTTATGTCAATAAGATGGTTGTATATATAGAGTTGTTAAATAGAAGATAGTTAGGTCAGTAGGGTATGTAGTTAACAGGGTAGCTAGGTTAGTAGGGTAGTTAGTTAATATAGTAGTTAGATCAGTAAGATAATTAGTTATTAAGGTAGCTATGTCAGCAGTAAGATAATTAGTTATTAAGGTAGCTATGTCAGTAGGGGATAATTAGTAAGGTACCAAGGTTGATACAATATTTATGAACTAGTGGGTAGCTGTGACAGTCGGACACAATCCGCCTGTGCCTGCAAGGCACGACACGGCACTAGAAAAAAACGACTCTTTTCTTCTGTTGCTGCCGCCGTGTTTTTACATAGCGAAGTGCAATAAACGCGAATGTTGCTGCATTTGGCTTTCAGGACCTGGGTTTCAGGACCTCGATATTTGGCTCTCGCAACTCTCTTCTTCTGTTGTTGTCGTCGTGTTTTTACATAGTGAAGTGCAATAAACGCGAGTGTTGCTGCATTTGGCTTTCAGGACCTGGATTTTGATTCTTCGCGACTCTCTTTTTCTGTTGCTGTCGTCGTGTTTTTACATAGCGAAGTGCAATAAACGCGAGTGTTGCTACATTTGGCTCTCAGGACCTGGGTTTCAGGACCTCGATATTTGGCTCGAGGACCTGGGTTTCAAGACCTCGATAAACGGACACTAGGTTTTTGGCTCGAGGACCTGGGTTTCAAGACCTCGACAAACGCACACGCACGCACGCAACAAGCGAAATTATATATATGATGTAGGAAGGTGAGTAGGGTACCTATGTGTGAAGTAAGGTCCAGGAAAAACAACCAAGAACAAACACAAAAAAATTAGTACAGTGGTCGCAGCGAAAAGAAATGGATTGGGATGAATCCCATCTGATGCCGAATGAAAAAACACGGCCCATCCAGTGGACAGAACGGCCAACTGGTGCATTGATGGCTGCTTGTTCACTCTGGCCCCTGATTTGGAGGGTCAGACCCATTGGTTTCATGACTTGTTTGTAAAATCCAAGTTGAAATCAGATCTGATTTTTGGCACCAGTTCTAACAGTGGCATTCAGAATTTGTATTTCAGAAGAACCATACATGAAACCAAATTCCCAATTCCATTTATCTGTGGAACTGAAACTAAGCTTTTTGGGTGGGTGGGACGGCCGAAAATAGATAAAACTTAAGCACAGTTGAAATGTGAGCAAAAAAAATTTCAAAAAAAAATCTGAAATTTTTGTTTTTTCTTTCCAGAAAAAATTTGAATATTGCAGTAGAATTGAGATCCTGATTTTTTTTCAAGCACCCAAACCAGATTAGGGATTTTTGGAAAATAATTTTCTAAAAAAAAATACTAGAACCAGGGGCGAACTAAAGGTTAACCGGTGCTTGCGAACCACCGATTTTGGTCCAGATCGAGAGTCTTGTTTTTTTAAGAACTGGACTCAGAACCGAACTTGCGCTTCCATTTTATTGCAAACCATAACCGGTAATACTCTAAGTTATTTATTTAAAACCGGAACCCTCCCGGAGCTTCTTGTCAGCTCCACTGTCCTCATGCCGACGATCACTGTTTGCCGACAGATTACGCATTATTCGTGGGCACCCGAGTGCAAGGAGATTGCTGTGCGCTTTCTTTCTCTCTTGTGTAAATTCATCGTCTCGTGCCTTTGGAGCTCCTCTCATGTGCGTTCCATAGTTTATACCTTTATACTTCTTCTATCTACCATAACAGAACACGGAAGAGCTAATCAGAATTCCGCTAGCCGGAGCAACTTTGTGTTTCTCTTGGAGATCTAGGACCGAGAACAGAAGAGTAAAGTGTGGTGACAGACATAGCACGTCTCGTACTCAGAGGCACCCAGGAATCCAAAGTTTGCAATCCGGCCGGGAAGAAACGGTTGACTTGTGAGCAGGAGCATCGTCGTTGAAGTTATAACTCTCGCGGGCTTGTTGGAGTCGACCTCAACTCCGAACCTAGATATCCGATCCACCACCACCCTCTAGATCAACTCGGAAAATTATGAGTTCATCCAGCTCCGCGGGTGTGGTAAGTCTGTTTCATTACCTTCTAGTACTTAATCATTTTGATATGGGTCCAGCATGCATGGCGACCGCTCGCTGTCCTGTCGGAATTTCTCTGTGCAGGTCCCGTCATCCGCAGTAACACCACCACTCTGAATTGCAACCGCACAATCGGAAAAATCTGCAGCCAAAATTGGTCAAAACATTTCCCTCAGATTTGACATACAGAGACCAAACAAATGTGTCATGATTCTTGCTCTTTTGATTATTATTTTTGCTGATTACGGAACATAGTACTCTTGGGGTGGATTGAATTTGCAGATCTATCCAGTGCATCAGCTTCATCCGGATCCAGAGTACCCGAATCCGGACCATCGCCATGACCTGACCCTAATATTCTTCCACGGCTTCTCCAACGGCACAGACGCTTGGGAGAAAACATGGATCCAGCGCGGACATCCGCATGTGTGTTGGCCACGAAACTGGCTATACAAGGACGAAGAAGAGGGACTGGGTGACAACATTCTTGTGCTGTCTATATGCTTCGACGGTAATCCCGATTACGCACACGAGAGCGTGGAAGAAATCGGCAAGAACCTGCTGCGGAGCCTGGTGAATAAGTAAACCTGCTAAACCCTACACACTCCCCGCTCAAGCATGCTCCCGTCTTATGCTCCCTTCGCCATTCCTCTTCTTTTTTCCCATCATCTTTGAGGCCTATGGAGAACCTTGGGTTCCAGTTCTGTAAAAAGGTTTAGAATGGTTCCGGTTCCAGTTTCACAAGAAGAATGGAACCGCAGGTCTGATTCTTGTCTGGTTCCCCAAAAAAGATTTCAGGTTCCAGTTCTGGAAATCACACCCAGTTTGGTTAATTATCCCTATTCCAGACTGTTTTCCGCCAAAAAACATATTTCTAAAAATTCTGGTTCTGGTTCAGGTTTTGGGTACTGGAGAGGGGCACTAAACTGTGCACACTGGATGTGGTAAATACTGTTAGAGAGCTGCCATTGGGCAAGCTCTTACTCTCTTTAGGCACGTCCATTTTTCAGGAGTTTCATGCCATTCTAAAACTATTGAAACAAGGCTCAATTGGGCACTAAAACAGACACTAACACCATCTTTAGAACCATTTTTGCAGAACCATGTGCACACCAGTGTTGGCTGGTTCTTTACTTTTATGAGAAACCTCTAATTCCAGTTCTAAGAAATAAATTAGAATAGTCTCAGTTTCAATTTTGGTTTCACATGGAACTGGAACTAGGAATCCAGTTCCAGGTCCAGTTCTTCAAAAAGAATTCTGATCCTGAAAATCACACCCAGTTCCAGCCAGTTCCAGTCTACTTCTTATCAACCGAAACTGGAATTGCTGACTAACTGTCAATTAACCCCAGTTCTAGTCATCAAAGAGATGTATTCCGGTTTTGGTTCTGGTTCCACGCATAAACAGAATTGAGCACTCACTTTACGTTACAGTTCTTTTTTAAAATTAAATTCTGGTTTCAAATTTGGTTCTGAAAATCAGACCTGGTTTGGGTGTGGTTCTTACTCAACCATTCTGGAACCAGTGGTTCTACCTGCCAAAGTGGGTATGCAGCCCCACACTGGTGTGTATTAACCATTGTTTATATTCTTTGAAACCATGTTGATTTCAGGCTTTTGAAATTTTTCAAAGAATGAACGATTTGTTTTTTGGAAAAATGGGAAAGAATTGGTGGGTCAGGGTAGGTTCTTTGACTAGGTACTTCTTTGATATATTTGAGAACTGCAGTTTCTAGGTCAACATTGGTTGTTTTGATTTTTTGAGAGCCTCCAGTAAGGATCCATATACCTGACCCTTCTTGCCAGTTCTTTCTTTGGAAAAGAGATACCTGCACCACATTGGTATAAACTCAGTATTGCACTACACTA
>Ga0209208_10001655_pt1 | contig 31617 bp, 22 predicted proteins | sample S1TSphfallax_3_FD_187694 | JGI IMG/M metagenome (GOLD analysis project Ga0209208, IMG submission 187694) | Host-associated microbial communities from peat moss isolated from Minnesota, USA - S1T2_Fd - Sphagnum fallax MG (SPAdes) (version 2) | ecosystem: Host-associated > Plants > Peat moss >...
ACATCTCTCCCCCCCCTCCCCTCCCCCTTGTTCTTGTTGTTCTCTCTCTCTCTCTCTCTCTGAGAATTTCTGATCATGCTTCTCCCACTGATCTGCAGTGGATGCATTAGTGATTCTCTCTAAGAAGTGCAGCAGGATTTTTACATTATCCTGCCAATGCACTTTGATGCTGAAAATGGCAAAAACACTGCCACAATTCTTAGAGAGAAATGAAAATTTTGTTGCTGTTTGATGGAACAGTTAGTGTTTTAATTTGTGAATTTCTGATCATGTTTCTCCCACCAATCTGCTGGATGCATTGATGATTCTTGCTAGAAAGTGTGGTGGGAATTTTCTACTTTTCCTGCCTGCCAATGAATTTGGATGCTGACAATTGGAAAAAAACCACTGCACTTCTTAGAGAGAAATTCGCAAAACTTTTGGCAGCTGGTTTGATGGAACAGACTTTCACAGCTTTGATTTTTTGACAGGGATTATGTGTTTCCACGACCGATTGTTATGGCTGCAGCACAAGCAGGAATGGCAATTGGACATGTTTTGCTTGCCTATGGATGTCCAGGCTCCTTGTATGTAGGCTCATTGCTGGTGGGTTTAGGCTATGGATCGCACTGGTCTGTGACTCCAGCAACTGCATCAGAGCTTTTTGGGCTCAAGCATTTTGGCATCTTGTACAATGTCCTCACCATTGCCAACCCAGCGGGTTCACTCATTTTCTCAGGTCTTATTGCTGGAACACTATATGATCGTGAAGCACAGAAGCAGAGGGGACTTAATGCCCTGGCCTTCAGTTCAGTTGCCACTGAGCAGTTTGTCATCCAAAACACTGATGAAGCTTTGTTGTGTGAAGGTGCTATCTGCTTTCAGGAAACTTTGTTCATCATGACTGGAGTATGTATACTTGGTATTGTGCTCAATTTGGTGCTCGTTGCACGCACCTTGCCTGTGTATGTCACACTTTATGGGAAGCAACGAAAACCAAAGGATCACAAGTTTGAAGGATCAAGTTCTACTATTCAGAAAGGGTAGTAGATTATCTTTTTCTGATATCAGAAGAAACACTGCGATGACTCATCTTAGTGTAAAGATTTTGGAGCTCAAAGATTGTTCAATGCAGACAAGATTTGATCCATCAAATTTTACTTTGAACATTCAAGACTCCCAAGGGTAGTAGAGAAGTAGTAGGGTACCCTTTGAACATTGAACTAGGGTAGTAGGGGAGCTTTTTCTGATGTTAGACAAAACGGTAGTCATCATAGTGTAAAGATTTGGGAGCTCAAAGATCATTCAATTTACACAAAGATTTGATCGACCCCAACCTTACTTTGAACATACAAGATTCTCAAGATAGTTAGTTATCATTACCCATTAGTTAGTTACCCATTATCATTCTTGATTTTTTATGGGTTTTAAAGTTTCATACAAAAACTGACATGGCCATGGTGATCTCTTGTTTCCATGCACAACAAATCCAACACCTAAATGCCTCTTTAGTGGGATCACACTTGATCTTTAGTAACCAGATCCAAATATATTCAACTTGAATTGTCACCTGTTGGAAGGAAGCTCCCTTTATTTTTAGCCATTTAATGAAGGCTGTTTTATTTGGCCATGTCTTTTAGGGAAGGACTATGTTAGGTAAGGACTATGCATTCACTTAGTTATACACCAACCTTAATGCCACAAGTAGCTTGGACTTTACTCTATGAAAAAGGTAATGTTCAAACACATCTACAAAAAAGACACTTGGTAAGTTAGAATTAGTTCTTAACAGCCTAAACTCAAAGCTCGAGAAGTAGTAAGTAGGTAAGAGGAGGCAAATGATTTGATACTTCATACAATTTCAAGGATCTATACTAATTGTTTTTGAGATATTTCATTTTATTTCCTTCATGCACAATCAACTTTGGTTTCGTTCAAATTTTGAATTTTGTTAAGCAAAATAAACTAATATGTATATCACAAATAATGTAATTTGAAGTGTCACTCCAAATTTAAATACAAACAAAAGAAATGGAAATATCATTGGCATGATCATCATGTATTTTACACCTTTATTAGATCTGATTGTTGAAATTTTTAACCTGCCCAATAGATGAAAATTAAACATATTTGTTGTTGTCACAATCACCTCTCAACTCATATCCACGGAGGGGTAAGGCAAGTCCACAAGGGGTTACGGAGTTTTAGGACTTGGGAACAAGAGTGGAAGGTTCCCACGCCTAACAGCAGCATAACCTCCATGCAACCTACCTCTCCTTAAGGCAAAACACTCTGGAGAAAATTTGTAGTGTATGTGGAGAACATCTCATATCCATCAATTTCCCTCCTAGAGATTGGGAGGGATATTATGGCTATTTGTAGGTGTAAGAACCCTCTCACTACTGAGGAGTAGGTATAAGAACCCTCCCATTTATACACCTCATGATCTACATAGGTTTGGTTCATGATAAATTTTGCCTAGTACTTTATGAGAGGTAAAGCCCTAGGGCGGAGGCATTCCCAAAATAAGCAGCCTAGGACGAGGTGATTCATCCGCCTCATGATCTACATAGGTTTCATTCATGATAAATTTTGCCTAGTACTTTATGATAGGTAAAGCCCTAGGGTGGGGGCATCCTCAAAATAAGAAGCCTAGGACAAGGTGATTCATCCACCTCATGATCTACATAGGTTTGGTTCATGATAAATTTTGCCTCGCTTTGTGATAGGTTAAGCCCTACACATAAAAAATTGGCATAATCAACAACCCTTAAAACACCTTACAGATTTGGAAGGTACCTCAGATGCTCAAGAAGGTTATGCTCAATACCATACCTACAAACACAAGGGAGACTTAGGTCAAGTTATTAAGCATAAGGTAAAGCCTAGGGTGGGGGCATTCTCAAAATAAGGGGCCTGGGGCAATGGAATAGCTGAGTCCTGAACAATGTTTTCCAAATATCCCCACCCATAGGAAAAATTTATCACAAACCTTATCGATTATAGATCACAAGTTGTAAGAGGAAGCGCGTTCTTTACAGTAGGAAAGATCTTAAACCTATAAACATAATTAATTTCCCTCTAACTCTTAAGGAGTCAGCATAAGATCCCTCCTCTTTTCTAGGAGGGATATTCATGGATCTACAATGCCCTTCAAATACAATGCAATTTCCCTTCCTTCCCTCTGCCCCACCCCCCCAAAAAAACATTCCCACACCACCCTCAGCCTCACTCCAACAACCACCAAAAAGAAACAAAACCAGAAGGCATCACCACAGAGTACTTTTAGGGCAACCATTGGGAAGGATAAAGTATCACAACTTGAGATATCCAATTGAACCCATACACAGTAAGTAGGTAGGGGATGTCTGTGGTTACTATGTAGGTAATTAAGTACATATATCACTTTGGGGGTTAAAAGGTGGGTAGCTGCCTGTGAATGGTACATACATAGCTAATCAAAGTGGTTAGCTATGGGACAGGACCCACCTTGTGCCCTGCAGAAGGAACCCAGGACTCACAGCACAGCCACTTTGTCAGCCAACATTCACAGCAAGCATCTCGAGTGAGACTGGCAAGAGCCAAAGGCACATAATCAGTACACTAGGAATGGAGATTATGTTACTCATCATGAGACAAGGTACAAACTACAAACTCTCTGCTGCATAAGATGAAATTCATGTGGTAACAAATAGGCCTAGGTTCATCTAGATCTGGAACCCTTACTTAACCCCAAGTTTCAGGGCCTTCAGATGGAACTCAAGCTTGATAAACATTAAAGGAAACTTCTACAGCCTCTTCTGACATAATGCTAGTGGACTACAATGGTCATCGATATTGCAATTAATACAGCCCACTCCAACAGACAAGCTTCTTCAAGATGGGGATGATATCCTCAATAGACCTCAACTCTGTCTAACCACTTGACTCAACTTTGAGATCATACCAGAAATATAATTGAGACAGCCATCCTCTGCACAAAGGCTGTTGATTGGCTTAGTCAAGCTTCACCCCAGAATAGAGCAATGTATCCCGTGTGATAGGCATACTGAACAAGCAGAAACTCTGCAATACCACAATTCAATTTCAACTGTCAGTGGACCTGAATCAGTCACAAGTTCCAAACTGGAAGTTGCAGGACAAAAAGAAAACAGTTAAAAATCCAAGTCTCTGCAAAACAGAAGTCTGATTCATGATTCCAAGAAAGTTGTTGGAATTCAATTCGGAACGTACCGCAAGAATGACAGAAATGATCAATATGACTACTGTGAAGAAAACAATAGCACGGCCTGCTAGTTGATTAGCCTCATCTTCTGGAGTGAGGGTGGAATTATCTGCAGTTGGTGCAGCAGCTTGAAGAATCCGAGCTGACCTTGAAGATACGGCAATTTGAAATGGGCTTCCATGGTCAGTTGTCTCTTTCACAAAGGTGAAAACACCTACAATTTCACCTGCAAAACAGCAGTGTGAAATTTCTTAACCAAAAATACATTTGAAATGGATGTCCAAATATGTTAAACTGTTTATCACCTATAACATCATACCATCCACAGCTTGACATGAGAAGGGGACTGAAAACTCACCACCATAGGCAGTTTGCAAGGACTCAAGGACCTTATTTGCTGCAAGCAATACAAGCTTGCATGCTTGCTGAGTGTGAGCTCCACTGCCATACTGTTTATGCAATGCCTACAAAAGTCAAGTAAAACAACAATTCAAACATAATGAATAACAGCAACACTATGACTAACAATGATATGTGGTGGAGCAAGACAATGTCATGGGAGGGCATGGAAAGACAAATGATCCACCAATCAAAGATAGGAAAATCACCGAGGCCAGTTGGGAAAAACCCTCTATTCTGCTAAGAAAGAACTTCAAGAACAAGAACTTTAGAGAATAAGTGGCCTGTGAAGAGCACCCAACTTTTGACTAAGAAGCCTGTGAGATGATCATCCTGAAGATTACAAAGGCAGAAAATCTAGACAAAATTCCATTCTTTATTAAGTAAAACTCTCATTTTCCTTCAAAGAAACTTTGAAGAGTAACCTTTTTTTCAGCAGACCAATTAAAATCACCATTTGAGCTTCCAAAGAACTCTCTTCAGAGCCAAAAAGCATTCAGAACCTGAAAAACAGACTATTGACTACCCAAAAATCACAGAATCTGAAATATTGAAATCCCCATGAAGCATATATATCATGTTAAAAGTTAAAACCTGCATATTCTGGCTGAAAACACTTGTTAAAAATATCAATGCTAAATCTCAACTTCAAACATAGTTAGTTGAAGGGCTGATATCTGAACCAACACAAAACTAAAACAATGGGACTTACTCATCCTATCAAAAACTTTATGCAATAAAACTTCATTCTTCCTGGCAGGTTAATCTTGGTATAAAGAATTGAGAAATCAAGACATGCAACATGGGAGGAGATTGAGGTATGCCCACATGCTCTTAGAACCCTTTCTCCATAACAAAAAAAGGTATATCTACAAACTCTGGGAAACTTCCTGTTACTAAACTTATCTTCTTAGTAATAGCCTTTGGGACAGTATGAACAAAGGATATAAGTCCATTTTCTTTTGCCCAATATGGCAACAAGATCAAATGTCCTACTATCTACCTCCCCATTCAAAATCTCCAACAACATTTTCAAAAGCCAAGACCCTAAAGGAATCAAAACCTTCTTCAGCAATTGTGGCATACAAAGGTTTAAACTCAAAAGAAGAATAGGTATGCAAATTTAGACTATCTAATGGCTTCTCTTACATGTTCTTGGAACCTTTCAAAGCCCAATTCACAGGTTTGACCACCATAAAACATCTTACCAGAACCAATACTACAGATGACATAGATCTAGACTCTATCTGAAACTAGACACAGGTTGGCATGAGTTTTGAGAAAACACTGGAAACCAAAATATGAATGCAAACTACATCCATGTATATCTCAAGCAATAAATGAAGTAACAGTGGGCATACCTCAATCCCTGTAATCATGCCTGTAAAAAGCTGTGCTGGACGGTCAGAAACATGCCCTAGCTCCTTACGTTCTGCCACTGCATGCTGCATACCTCTGACAAGGGCCACCAACTCCATTGCAAATGTGCGATCAGCATCCTGCAGGACAGGCAAAAGAATTGGGTTGATCAGCAACACTAGCCAGAATCTCTAATACAAATACAAAGGTCAAGACTGTGTGGACTGAGAGAGAACAATTTCAGCAGTGTCAATAAGATGCCCCAACCATGAAGATGATGACAAACATGTGATGAACATCACTGGAATTCTCCTTGTTCATAGAAACAGAAGATAAGATATTCAAAGAGAAATTCATGTGTCAGGTAAGATAAATTTGCCTTTGAAAGATCCAATGCAATGGAATTGTCACTGGTCAAGGGCATTGACAGAGTCCCAGCTGCTGAAGCCCCCTCTGGTACATACAAAGCCCCCAAAAGCGAAGTCTGCACCACAGGAAATCAACAACAGTCAAGAATCCATGTCTATTTTCATGTTGCATGAAAGGCCTAGACTTTTTGGCTAGCTCTCAACTTATAGCTCTTGGAGGTCATCAAAAGCAAAAGAACCATCCCGCACACCAACAAGGCCCCCACCAACCAGACAGCATCTGGGAAGCTTAACTGGTACTGTTAGTGAAAAAAAGCTTACCAAGTCTTTTATAGCATGCTGCAGAGATGCATCTGTCATATCCAAATCGAAAGAGCCAAGCAAATCATCCAACCTCACATCCTTGCCTATCACAAGAGAAGACGCCAATCAGATTTCTAACCCTAATTTAGCACATATCAAACCACAGACAACACTACTCTGCTTTCTGCAATAATGAGGAACCTCCTGGCCTAAACATCTTATGACCTGAACAGCTCAAAGGAGAGATGTAACAAGGTGACGAACAACTTTTAAAACACCAGATATTCAACATATAAAGGATCCAGCAAAACACTACCCGAAAGCTCAAACAGCTGTGAATCCACTGTGGATAGTGGGCGCTGCTGAAACAATGATTTGCCAAGAATTTCCTGTGCTGTCCATTCGCTGAGCAGTTCTGTGAGAAAAATCAAAAGCTTTCTTCAGAAACACAGGTACGAGTGAGTAATCCAATCCAAGAACACTCAATGAATCATGGCTTGGAAAAAATCATATACAGGGGAGCAAGAGACTTCCTCACAGAGAGTAAAGGACCAGACTCACCAGAGTCAACTCCCATGATGTTCAGCAACAGAACTGCACGTGGACGACAGAAGGGATCCGGTACCAAAACAGAATCCAACTGTCAAGGCACCAGCCACTATGTGAGATCCACTGCTCATGTGCAGCAACCCTAGGTATCGTTTTGCACAATGTCAATGTGCAATTCTCTGTTATTCTATGGTTCATTCATGAACTTCTTCAGACCTACTTCCCTGCTACTCAAAAATGCAACAGTAGGAGGGGGTGATTGTTTTGCCTGTTCAGCTGCAAGATATCACAATTGGAGTTTTGCTGGAGAGCATACCTTCAAGGCAGATGACTGGCTGACATCAACAGGTGGGAAAACTCCCAACAGCACCGCCACGGATGTTGTGACATCAGAGTAAGAAAATACTGCTGTCTGCCTCACAGAAAGATCAAAGATTAATTAGTATAAACTGAACTCCAATTTCCACTCCTAAACAGTAGATAAGCCATATGTGACATGGCTTCATCAGTGCAAAGATTTTTCCCATGCCGGCACTTTGATTTTGTCAATTGTACTTGTAAGCAGGAAGTATTCAGATCATCAAAACAGAGAATCCCCCTAGGTTTTAGCATGCGGAAAAGAGTTTAATGAACATACATCTGAGTTTGAAATTGAATCCCCTGTTTGCAGAAAGTGCCGCCCGCTATCAGCCTCAACAAACAGCAGTGTGCCAAGGGCATCTTCCTGTACATTATAAAACAACAATCACAATTACAAAAAGCATTAGTAGCAATGAGTATGCACTAGTTGAGCAATCAGCAGTATGCAACTGTGCATTTGGAAGGTGTATCAGTAGAATTGATCCGGCAGCAAAATGCAGTACATGTCACAAAGTGACAAATGTGTGTATGAGATGCAAGAGCTTCAGCTTTCCGCTTTTACACTAAGGCCTACAAGGTGAGCAGGAGCACGAGCTACAGCTCCTACAGAAACCTAAAAGAGAAAAAGGTTCGAAAGACGAAGCTGTAACATAACCGAGCATGGATCAATGCAACAACACATCCCCACAACATCATCTCCATGCACAGTTTCCACTCTGAGCCAAGTTGTCGTCCATGAGGCTCCCCGCAAGATCCAGCATCCAGACACACAAACAAGGCTCCGGAAAAAGGAATCGCAACAACACCCCCGCCCCTAAATTCACAACATGAGTCGTGGAAGAAGGAGCATGTTTGGTGGAGTAGGAGAGGGAGTGGGAGTCCAGAAACGAACCTGCCCAGCAACAGCAACTAGCGCTAGAAATGGAAACAGCAACCCCAACGCAAAACAGAGCCAAGAAGAAGAACGAAACCCGAGCTGCTGCTCCATAACTACTTACTCCGCCTTTCAAAGCTCCAAATTTGTTTCAGCAAAACAGAAAAAACAATCTCCTCCACCACCTGAAGAAAAAACTTATCCCCGAGATCAAATCCAAAACCGAGGAGGATCAGAGCATTCAACAGCGACCAAACTCGTTAGGGTTTGTTTCTCTCTCGCTTGCCAGGTCGAGCTTCAGCAGAGAAGAAACGGGAAAAAACCAAACCCCGACAAAAATTCTGCCTACGACAAAACCGGTTCGAAGAAATAACCAAAGATCGGTTCTTTTCCCCCGTCCGTTGCTAAAAATCTGCTACAGAGGAACACGAGCGCAGGGGCAGAGCGCGCATCGATGGCGCAAGGCAAGAGGAGACACGAGCGCGCGAGCGAACGAGAGAGACGGTAACCGACTCGACCGGTCAAGTTACCGAAGGGAGCCCACGACGCCACGCGGAGAACCGCCGGTGTTTTGTTTTTCCCGATGGTTTCTTCGTCGTCCTCGTCCTCGTCTTCTTCGTCCGCCGATCTCCTTCGTTCTTCATTGTTTTCTTCTTCGGTTTTTTCCGTCTTCCTTTTATGCAGTCTGGAATTACATAGCTCTCAGATGCAAAAAAGCCTTCATCTTTCTTTTCTTTTCTTTTTTTTCTCTCCCTCTCTCTCTCTTGGGGGTGTTTCCTTTTGTTTTCAAATCCTTTCTCGTTAATTCCCACCAAATCAAACCATCTCTAATATCTTCTTCTCTAATTGTTTATTTATTTATTTTTGGGTTGTGTTTTGTTTTCTCTTTCCACCAACTCAAACCCCTTTCTATATTTTTTTTCTCTTGTGTTTTTTTTGGGGGGGGGGTTCATGTCATTGCTTGCTGATCAAATGGATGTGTATACTTGGACAATGAAACAAACTTACTCATGAAATCCAAGGCTACACACTCCAAGATTGTCCAAATTTTTCAATTATGGGTGTGGGAAAAAACAATAACCAAAAAAAAAAGGCATAGTGGTGTAATCATGGTTGGTTATGGGAGAGGACTAGCACATTATATATGTAGTCATGTTTAGTTATGGGAGAGGACCAACACATTGTAATGCACATATTTGAGCGGGTTTAAGGGTGGTTTTTCTGATTTTTAGATAACCAAGATAAGCAAAATGCAAATAAATAAATGATTCTTTGGTTATGGGGGTTTATGTTGACATTAAAAGGCATGGAATTGTTCATTAATAAATTGTAAACCCTAACAAGGATACAATGTGCAAAGATCAACAAAGGACATTCTTTCTTTGAATCCTCTAAGGCATCGCATTTATTAGTTCCCAAAAGAGAGTCCCCAAAGATTGTTACAATGCATAAAAAATTCGCATTCCTTCCAAAAAAACAAAGCACAAATTAAAATTTAAACTTAAACAAGGCTTACATCAATTGAGGACATCATTCTCTACTTTTAATTTAAGCTCCAAGTAAATCTTTTCTACGAGCTAAAGTAGAAAAATAGTTCCAACTTTGTTTAGATTTCATAGATCTTAATGTTGTAATGCTAAGGAATTTTGATTTGCTAGTAACAAATAGAACATGTAAAAAATGATAGTCCAAGTCTAAGAATTTATTTGTAAAGAACAAATGTCAACAAGAAAGTAAAACAAGTAGAAGAACAAAAATCAAGTTCAAAAGCAAGCCTACAAAAGGTGATTAAAATAGAACACATAAAAGAAGGATTAACAGTAAACATACGAGTTGAAACTATAGACCGGATTTACAATTTAAGGTTCCAAAAATATGTTGATTACCATTGGATCCAAATATCCATAGTTCGAAATGCTACATTAAGGAGCGTCAAAAGAACTAGGGATCAACTAAATCATATTAATCAGTCCCACAAATTTCTCCCCACTGCAATAAAAGATATTGATTTAAATTGAGATGATTTTGGGTGAAAGCACAATCAAGTAGACCACAAAAGTAGTCTTCTTTAATTCAAAAATAGTGATTTTCACATCTAAGCATGAAAATAGTTCAAGAACTCTTCCTATCATAATGCAAAACTATGGAACCTCACTTGACATCATAAGAATGTAAAGTTCATAAGAATGAAAAGCAATTGCATCATAAAAGTTTGTAAATAATGTGTTTGAAAATCAAAATTTTAAATCTCGTAAACTTACTTCATTTCCAAAAACCAAATGTAACATTTCTAATTTACATGTTTTCACAAAATCTATGGTATACTTTAAGGCTACCATTTTATTTTATTTTATTTGGACATTATTTTAATATATTTTCACCTACTTTTATGAAATAGGACATTTACTTGCACCTACTTTCATTCACAATAATCTTATTTAACTATTGATTAAATATGTTTATATCATTTTTTTCACATAAAATCACGAACCATATTAACTTCAATCTTTCTACCCAACCAAATTACATGTTTGATAATTTTATGATATATTTTAAGGTACTTGTTGTTAACTACATTATATCCTTTCCTAGCCAAAACTTTTGCTCTATACTACTTGTCAACTTGAATTCGTATTTCATTAAAGTTCCATATATGATCAGAATTATAATTGTGTTGGCTATACATTGATTGCAAGTTTTTGTAGAAATAGTTGCATGAGTTGGGTGTTAGCCCCTATGTTATGCAAACTTCCAATCCTTCTACCCATTATATGCTAACTTTTGGATGTTTGCACTTGAACTAATACCACCAACTATCATCTAGTATTCCATCCCAAAATAGTGTACAACCCTTGTTTGTGTTAGTTTTGCAACTTTCATCTTTGGTTGTTGTACGTTAGTGGATAGTCCACATTATTGTCCATACAATCACTGTTACATCTTCTTTTTATGTAAACATGCACACATCCTTGCCCCATGTTCCTAGATTCAATTTTTCCATTCAAGTGGTTAGAAAAAGAGCTAATTGGGATGTTCCATGACTTGTTGGCCCTCCTTAGGGAATGTCTTTCTTTCAACAACATCCATTTTTTGAAATTAACGTTTTATTTGTCCACATGGTTCTTCTGGTTATTAAAGGTATTAAATTCAGCTATGGTGTTAATCTTTTGTTTTGTGGGTTAGGAGTAGGGGGAAGTTTTTCCTTTTTAGTTATAAGGTTTGTTGTTCATAAATCCAACATGCTACTTTGTCTCCTAAGAGGGACTGTCAAGTTTGTGATTGCTTATCTCTTTTTGGTCTTGTTCTTTAACAATTTAGTGGAATGTGTTTTAGCCCCACCATGGGTATGCCTTTTTATTCCTTATAAACAACCCAAGAATCCAAAAAGTGTAGTAAATTTGGAAATTTTGTTAAAACATGTTCATAAATTGTTACAATAAAATATAGTAACTTATAAAATTTTGCAAAAGGGTGAAAACACAATTAAGTAAACCAGTTAGTGTAATTTTTTGAATATTTTCTTTTCATATATATTATTCACATTTGTGAAATTTTCAAACCAATAAAAAAACTTGTCATGACATGTGTATTTGAATGTTTTCAATCACATTGTCACATTTCGAAAGAATTACATGAATTTTTGTGTATGATAGATACGTGCCATAATCATTTTTGGAGAAAATAGGTTCATTTTTAGTTTTTTGGGTTTAGTCACTTAGGGCTAGGTGCACATTTGAAATTGAGGCAAAGGAAAATAAATGTCAAAGGATGAATGTGAATCTTCCTACAAACAAATTAGGATGAATCATCTCACTTAGTTTGTTTGAATGGGGGAAAATCCCTTGAATTTACTATACTCTATAATGATTTTTAACACAACAATATCCCTTCCTTAAGAGGCAAGGCCACTAATCCTAACCCTTGGATCCTTATAATAAGAGGCCATTTTCTTTATAACTACCCAACAATGGTCCTCATGTCACTTTAACTTAAACACCCTGATTGGGAATTTGTAATGTTAAATGATTTTCCTTTGAAAAAAACTATGAAATTTTTCCATTTTTGGGTGAGATTTCAAATATTGGCTTTTGGGTGAAATTTCCAATATTGACTCTTGTTGTGATATGGTGGAAAAATATAATTGTCATTATATGTTGATCATGCATATTAATTACAACCTACTATAGATGATTATATCCATGTGAATTCATGAAATGCATCTTGAAAATGATGAATGAAGAACATGTCAGGGTTATTGGGATCACAAGTTTTGGGTGATGAAAAATGAAAGCTCCTAGGTGATCTATTTTTTATTGGAAACACATGGCAAAGTTTCCAAAAAGGGGTCAATGTTGTGTAGTTGTATTTGAAGCAACAATGTTAAAAATATAGTTCATCTATTCATGGATCAATTGATTATGAAAAGGATCTTGGTTATCAATATCAAGTTTAAATGTTCAATTGTCTTTTCTAGGTTTGTCAAATATTTTGGCATTAGATTTGTGGGAATTTAAATCTTGTTGGTGTTACGTGTTGGGGTGTTTACAATTGTGTGAGTGTATGGTATTTAATGTATGAGTGGATTGATAAAATGTTAATCATTAACATATGGGAATCTAAGATTTCAAAATCAACAAGTAACTAAAGGGTACCTTGGGGGAATTCAAATGGTGTTAATGTTTGGGGTTTTTTGTTTTTGTAGACCTTAACATATGGGTTACATTCATGGACTATGAAACCATATCTAACAAAACATCAAAGTCTGATTCAGCAAACACCTAAATTTTTTTGGCATTGATAATGGTTGTTTAATAGGAAACAAATATTTCATTGCTTAATATAATGCATTACTTCATGCTTTGCTTCTATGAAATGCATACATGTTATAAATTTAGCATGTAACATCCACTTTTCATGATTTGAATCCTTTAATGTGCCAATTTGAAATTGATATTTGGTTAATTGGTTTGTTTAAATGTTTTTTATTTAAAAAAATTGGCATAATTTACTCAAAAATGGTTTTTTAGAAAACAAAAAAATACAACCATCGAAGTATATTTAAAATAACCTAAACACAAATCTATTAAAACTCTAGTTCAAGATAATGTGGCTCTTCTTACACAAAAGATGTAACTCATTTGCACACGTGAGAGAAACTTTGTGGTTTCATCCATTACAATGTAAAGTATGTGATGTTTATTGTGGCATATATCACATCAAAATGACAATTAATCTCCATGTGATCCTCAATTTTATTTTTATTTTTTCAAAAATCTTGGTTCTAGTTTTGATTTTTAAAGATATTATAATTCATGTTTGGGTTTCAAAAGTTTGACATAATTATCCTTTGGTTCTTATTAATGAAAACCAATGGTTGTCACCCACCAAAGCAAGTGTCCACCCCAACTATGGTATTTGCCAATGTCATGAATGTAAGTGTCAATAGCCATACATGTAAACTTTGTACACATCCTAACTTTTACACTTACATTTATATTGTTAATTTGTATATTTTTGTTTTAGAACTACATGAAGACAAGGTAACTATTTGTCAAGTACACTTACATGGCCCCATGTAAGTGTTTTGGGGCTTATAAATGTAGGTGTATAAACTTAAACTTTGTCCGTAAATTCACCATGTCTTTGGGCCCCCTTTCACCCCCAAACCTTTATTTTGGTGGTATCTATAAAACAAGGAAATTTTATTAAATATGGGTATGAAATGCTGAAATTCAACATTTAATGCATAAGGTCTTAGAACATCTATAGTAATTGTACGAGTAGGAATACTGAAAAAATATATAACAATAGTGGAGGCACTAAAGCAAAAGGAAATACAACGTGAAATTTAGTTTACCACAAAAATTGATAGTTTTACAAGTTTAACACCCCCTTCAAATGTTAATGTATTTATTTGTAGGTTTTAAAAAATTTCATCCTTTTTATGACCAAACTCAAGGTTTTAGTGCTATGTTTTCCTTACTTTACAAATTTTTTATTATATACTTTAATGACCATACCTTCTTGCAAATCCATATTAATTAGTTGTGGGTGCATGTTTTGATGATTTTTTTTGCAATGGGCCATTTGGTTTGCCTCTCACCCAAAACATTGTGAAATCCCCCCTCCCCAAATAAAAATCATATTTTTTATTTTTTCTACAATTACATTATTTTTCACAATGATATAAAAGCACATGTGTATTTTTTTACACTTACACTATTTTACAAGGCCACATAAAACCATATAAATAGATTTATTTGTACACTTAAATTTACATTATTTTACATGGCATAAAATAAATTTACACAATTTTATACTTACACATTTTGTGTTCTACATTTACACTTACACAAAATGTAAATCCTAAACCATTTACACACAACACAATGGTATTTACCAATCCAAACTTAGTCTCACCCTACCAACAAAGCTTCATCCAAATTGTTGTTCACGTGTCATTATACTAATGTTGGTAGAGTTGTTTTTACTCAAGATCACAAAAATTGCACCCATGGCCATGCATTTAACCGCCCATTCTTGCCCCCAAAAAAGGCATTTCATTTCCAAAATTCAACACACCTAATTTGTCATGTTTTAAGATTGAATGTTCATAGAAAATTGTATGGATGGACCATTCCTTCATTCAATACATTGAAGGAAATGACATTTTTTTTCATCCAATCCAAGTTCATATTAAGATCTAGTTCAACAACAATTTCACAAATTTATTAGTTTGGTTTTGTTTGCTAGGAGCTTTTGCCATAGGTAGATGATAGATTGTCGACTAACAAAAAATGTGGACCACTAACCTTAATGAGAAGGGTGGGGCTTCATATGTTAAACCATATTAATTGTCAAAAAATAGAAATGAATAAATAAATAGATAAGTAAATAAAAGGCCAAGCAAAATCAGACATGGATAAAGTTTGTTACATGTAAAGCACTACCAAAAACATTTCAATGTATTTGAAAACCATATTATACAATAAATTTGTTCCTAACAAAAAAACAATGCAATTTTGAAACATAATTGTTCGCTTCATTTCCAACACGAGCAATTCCATTTCAAAATTGCACCACTCATCTTAAATCTTTTATGTTAGAGATTTATTTACTTAATTTTCAAAAAGTTTATAAATTAATCAAAACTGGTTATTTTCAAATTTAACAACATTTCAATGTACAACATATCACTATAAACAACAATGAAGTTTCACACCCCCCTAGTCTCACATATTTTATTTTGTTTTTTGTTTTTTCCCTCCATTAGTCTCCCTTGCCTACACACCCACCCATCTATTTACCTACCTATCCCCTCATATACCAATGAGCTCAACTAAAAACATTTTTATTTTACCAAGTAATTTATTTCCCCCGACCATTCCACCTTCCTATCTACTAGCCATTGAAATGAGTACCTATCAAATTCTACCTACCTAGTTGCACATACTTCCCCAATTATCTTTTTAACCAACCCCACAACTACTATAAAAGAATGACAAAAGAAACAAAATGAGGGTATTGCAAGGAACTTGTAATTGAATAGGTTGTACAAGTGTAGATACAAGGAATGTTACGTGCTTGCATTTTGCCAAGAACCTTGTGAACATACAACAACATACAAAATAACTTGTGATATATTCTTCGTCTTTTGAACTCATATTGGAAAAAGTTGTACAATTTTAAATACAAATAATATTATACTTGTATTTATTTTCTATTTGTTTGAAAATTTGCATGAACATTATACACATTTTTTTGCAATTTTACTATGGTTAAATAATTTATAATAAGCCTAAAAGGATTGTAAATTTGACATTATCTTGTAATTTAAAAGTTAAAATTACTAAAATCAACCTTTAAGAAAATTAAAATTAATAATCCATAAACATTTTGAATCCTAAAGTTTTAAAGGTTTTAATCAGGGTATAATCTTTAACAAAGTTTAAATAAATATTTCAAAATTAGTTGGTAAAAATTGACCTAAACCTCATTCAACCTAAACTTAAATTAAAAACTTCACTTTAGTTTTAATTCATTAATTTAGTTTTTGATTTTCACTTAGGTTTCTTAATTAGGAACTTAACAACTTGTATAAAAACCTAAACTGAAATGAAAACCTAAAATTATAATTGCAAAACCTAATCAAATCAAATTAAAATTTTTGATTAATATATATATATATGTAATGATTAGTTTAAATTAAGAATAAAAAATTTATTGTAATATTATATTTATATTTTGTTCAATCATAACAACCAAATTTAACCTTGATTAAATAAAAATTTAAGATTTTTATAAAAATGATTATAGACTTTGAACTAGTTAAAGTTGGTATTAAACAAGTTACAAATTTTTATTATAATGTAGGCTATTGTTTGTTTGATGCAATCGCATATTTGCTTAGATATTCAAACTCTTCAATAAATATTCCAAAAAAATTGTATGTCTATTTTGTTTAAATATTGGCACATCTAAAATTTTACAATGTCACGAGGATGAATTAACTTTTGATTTTTTGCGCATTTACATAATGGGCAAGCAAATCATGATAAAAATTGCATTAAAAAAAATTCAATGCTAGCTATTTAAGGAGGATTATGGGGTGATTTTATTGTAATAGATTGGATATCACAATGTTTGCAGCATCCTATTCATATTTGAAACAAAACTAATGGTTGAGTAATGGTAAACTTAGGACATGAAGATGGAATTGGAATTTTAAATTTGGTATATGGAGATAATCATTTTGAACATGTTAATAAATTACATGAAATTATGAACATTTCAAATATTGATAATCATGATAAACCATACATAACATTTGAACATTTTGATGATGATAATAATAATAAAAATCAAGATGATATGATAAAAATTAAATAAAGGAAAACATGAAATGAAAAATAAATAAATAAAGGTTGGTTTGGATTTACACATTAAATGAAGATTTATTAAAATTAAAAAATTAATCCTAAATGGACATCATAAAAGATTGCACCAACATTTATTCAAAATCTTCCAAATTTAATTATAAATATATCACAAATTAAATGACATATGAAATACCTTAAATGTAAACAAAAAAATGAAGTAATACTTTAAAATATGAAAATAAAAAAGTGTCAAAACAACGACAAAGATTTCTTTTGTAATGCAAAGCAATTAGAACCAAATATTTTATAACCTTAAAATAAAATATACATTGATAAAAGTCGTTATATCATTAAAGATGTTTAAAATGGCAATGCATCAAATTAAAAATGTAGATTTTTTTCAATGAAAGAAATGCATGATATTTCAACAAATAAAAATTTTAATTCAATTGACAGCAAACATATTTTTAAATACAAAAAAGATATCCAAGATAGTGCTAAATACATTTGTCATTGTTGTCAAAATTTGTGTTTTGCATTAAAAATTTGTTACACATCCAAATCATACATAATTTTTTTCTAGAAAACATGAAACATATCAATTTCAAAATTTGTGTGCAAATGTGTTAGTATTGTCAAAAGAAGATTGATTCAAGAAATTTATTAAACATAAACCTACTTAATCACATTATAAACAATAAACCTTATATGAATGTTGAACAAAATAGAGGAACATTTGATTGCACCATGCCTTGCATTTACACAAATTTCCAACTAAAAGGGTATGGATTATATGGCATACATGGAAGTGTTGTTGATGTTCCAACAAGTCTAAATTTAGTGCAAAATGTGTTACCATGAATGCCATATGATGATTTATTTATCACAATTATTTAAAAAATAAAAATAGAATATAAATCCATATATATGCTAGGTTATGTTCACCTTAATATAACATGAAAACATTACATGAATTGTGTCAAACTCCTCCATTTAAAGATGCAAAGGTTCCAAATAAAACAAAATTGGCAAGGTTTAATTGAATTCACAAATGAATTTCAAAATGATGAATTAGAAAAAATATATACTTAAAGATAATTCCAATATTTTTGAAGAAATATTGGATGAAAATTGGACAAATACATTAGTACACAATATTTTAGATGTTGAACATGTTGATGATGATACTAAATCTATGACTATTGTTCTTGGATAAGGTTTTTGACCATTTATTTTATTTTGTGGTAAATTTTTGAAGAATGTAACTTTCCAACCTTTTTTCAGGTTATCCAATACCATCATTGGCACATTCATGTCAAAAAATAACATAAGTAGAATAACTAGTATCAATAGAAAATTTGCATATCACATAATTAACACATTTTTTTAAATATTAATTCATTTCATTTCTATCTTCTACATGGATTTTTATTCAAAAAGAAAAAGTATTGAGTAATGTCTTCACCATTAACAACGTAGTGGATAATGTAAATTTGGATAAGATTTTCTAATTTGATTTAAGTTCTATTGAATTGGGACATATAAAAACATTTCTAGATTATTTAAATTATGTTTGCAAATATGTTTTTGCTAGGAATTAACAACTTGCACTTGCAACATTTTTTTGACATTTTATTACAGTTGTCGACAATTGGGCAACCTTTATAAAACCATTACAGGAATTTCATAATCATTATTTTAGTGAAAATATAATAAAACAAAAGAAAGATACACAAAATTTTAAAGAACTTTACATGAAATAGTAATCAAATTTATTAAAAACTTGTAGAAATGGATTATGTGAAGACATACATTTTGATGATTTTTTTTATTAAGAATACAAGTAAATGAATTTCTTTATGTGAAAGCATTACAATATACATTACAAAAAAAACATTGTTTTTTAAACACAAATCAAATGATAAAAGGGTTAAATGTATTTAACATGCATGCATGACTATTATGGGAAACAAACACATATGGATAATACATTTTGGACCCATATGCAACTACATCTTATTGTACTTTTTACTTAACAAAAGTTGACAAATCTATAAGAAGTGAAATGTAATTTGAACTATACAAATGTAAATATGAACAAATAAAAACATCTAAACACATTAGAAAATTAGGAAATGCTTTTTTAAATGCATAACAAATGTCTTCACAACAAGCAATACATGTAACATTGTCAATTCCATTTTACCATTCAACAAGATCATTAACTTCATTAATACATGGAAAGAACATGATATAACCTTTGTATTATTGCCACAAAAATATTGCAAATTTATTTTCCAACTTCAATTGATAATCATTGTAAATCTTAAATTGATACATATAAAAAATGGTCAGATTTTTCAAATCATTTATATTTAGTGTAATTTATAACTATTTATGATGTTAAAATGGGTAAGAAATATAAATATGATAAGATTTTTCAATGGGTTTCATTCAACCTTCATAAAAATCTTGAAGATTATTATAGAGAATTATTTATTTGTTTAATCCTTTAAAATAATTTAAAAATCATCTAAAATATAATTACGTTTCATGGAAAGATGCATGCACAATTCTTTTTTAAACATTAAAACTCTATGTGGTAAATTTGTTTATAATTTAAATGTTGGTAATAAATATGATGATGAATGAGATGCATTACAATCAAAAGTAAAACAATATACAACAACCCATGAAACTAATGGATGGGAAAATGTTATGTTTGATAATGATTTGACCATTAATGTAAACAATCCACATAAAAATGTATCAATCACCAATACAAAAGAAATTGAAGCATATGATTTTTAAAATGAATTTTCAACTCAATCAAATAATAATAATAAAAAGGAATTAGTTCACAATGTTTGTCAAAAAACAATATATGAAGATGTTCCATACAAAACATTTTCTTCACGTATGAAACAACTTAATAGTGAACAAAAAACTATTGTTTATGATATTTTGCATAAAAAGAATAAACATCCAACAATACCATTACATCTTTTCCTTGTTTAACAAAAGGTGTAGGCATTGAAAAAAAATTTATACTTATGTGTATCATACAAAACATGTTACAATATTACATTAAAAATTTATATAAATGTTAACCCTTTAAAACCAAAAAAATGAGATTAACTGATACAAGAAAAAAACATTTTAACATTAATGGCATTACAATACATTATGTTCTTGCTCTCCTTTTGAATAAAAACTTAATAAAATTAAAATCATTAAGTGATGAAAAAGTGACACTTTAAAAAAACTTATGATCAATTTTGGTTCATTAATCTTATATATTAAAGCAACAATGGTGTCTGTCTGTGTGGGTAGTGCTTGGAAGATTCTTCCAATCACTGCCCGTTCCCTGTGGAGCTGGTATATATTAATTCAGTAAGTCTCTGTGTCTGTGATGGAGCTTTTGGGGGGTGGGGGAAGGGAGAGGTCGGTGAAGCAACGGGCGAAAAATCGAGCCGGGTTTGTTTGTAACAGACCTCTCCCTCCCCCACCCCCCACGTCGGGCCCGGTCAGTCGAAATCCGAGAGTGCCGGGCCAGGTCAGGTCGAAATCCGGGAGTGCTTGGCCAGGTCTGTCTGTAACAAACCTCTCCCTCCCCCACCCCTCACGCCGGGCCCCATCACAGATAGACGGGGTGCATTATGCACCGGGTTCACATTAGTTATAGATAAAATATCTTTAATAAGCAATAAGATGTTGATTTTTATTGATTGTAGATTATGTATCATAAAACAAATGCAGAGTGAATTTATGGGTGGGTTTGATGTCATTATGACATGTGATTTTTAACAAGCTCCCTTAGTTCAAAATTCATGGATTTTCAAACAAAAAATGATGGATTTAATGTTTTTGGAACAAAAATTTTGCATGAAAATGTTAAATGTTATGAATCACAACAAATTATGAAACATACAGATATAAATTTCATCATGATTTTTAACAAATTTGAACAACATCACAAACCATTAATGATATAAATTTTGTTAACAAATGTTGTTTGAAACCACCACCAAAGGCCAATACATTACCATTTTGTTTTGGTACAAAAATGCCAAAATTGAAGCACATAACAAATGTGTATTTGAAAAAACAGATGGTGAAACATTCACATTTCATTATGAGTTTAAAAATGTTAATAGGATTATATGTGATAAATTATGTAACATCAAATGGTTTCATCAATGGTGTAGATTGAACCTTTCAAGATTACATAAAAATTCTTCCAAAACCATAAATATGGATAAAATTTCATAATCTTCAAGTTGGACTAAACACAAGAATAAAAAATCCACACATTTATCAATTATTTCCTACATTTAACAAAAATTGGACCCCAATTGAACATAAAAAAATATTTTAAAAAATAAATAATTATTTTCATATTATTATAAGAATCCAATTTCTTGTTCAATTAGTAACAACATGCATAATACATCATTCACAAGGTTTAACTTTTGATCATTTGGCATTTGACTCTAGTGATGTAACAAAACACAAATTAACATATATAACTATATATAAAATTCATTCCAAATAACATTTGCATTTACTTTTTCCATTATTGGACAAAAGCTTCCAAGTAGGTTTGTTTGTTCAAGAAGAAATGGTTTAATTAAGAATATATGCACAATATAACATTTGCTTATTTGAAATTATATCGTATGAAATAATAATAATACAATCTTTTAATACATGTTATTTGAAATTACATTTTCAAAACATTTTAGCTGATACAAACTTCTTTGCATCTTATTCTTTTTGTTTAAATACAAAACATTCATGTAAATCAAGAAATTTATAATGTTCTATCATAAAAAAAAAACATATTTTATCCTATTACAATGAACATGGGACAATGATAATGAATGATAAAAACATGTTATTATAATTTTAGAAATTCCATAATTTTTTTTGTATTAAATACATTACAAGTTTTTTAAATATAAATACATGAGAAGTATATGCACTTGCAATTTATAAACCACCTAAGATGCTAACATTGTATTTTATTTTGTATTGGAATTGATTTTGAAATACATGCTTTTAAAGTGTCCAGAAATAATAATTGGAGAATTTAACATATACATGTTAAGAAAAACAAGTGAATCGTTAACCCTACAAAATTTCATGGGAAAAAAAAAATTAACTTTTTTCCTCTTGGAAGTTCAACAATTAAAGTTCAACAACACACAAATTAATCATATTTAAATAAATGCACCTTGAGACACAATGTTATTATACATCAACAAAAGCCTATTATTCAAACTACCAAATTATATGCCACCTTTCATGCTACCATGTAACTAATGTTATAAACAAACATAATTTAAATATTTATAATTTTAAAAAATCATGATCATACACAAATTTTGTTTTTTGGGGTGTTTATTATATCATTTTTCACTAACATTCAATAATCATTAACTCAAAAGTTTTCTAAATCATAATCATTTGTGAACACTTGCAAACACTATAATTATTAAAATTTTATTTCATTCATAGATTTAATTCTAAGTATTATAATTAATTAACTTTGTCATAAAATGGTAGAATTTATACACTTTGTGAACAACATTAAAATACAAATACAAATAAGTAGGACCCACATGTCATTGACACCTTGTTAAAGGAGAGGTACCATCTTTCTGGTTTACATAATCACATTTTTCAAGTTTCTATTGGCAGTGTTCAGTGCTACAACATTTGAATTTCGAAGGTGATATAGAATGCACCACATTTGGTTGCATGAAATAAAAAGCTAACCATAGTGTGGCACAAAAAAAGCCCAATAGTTCAAAATGTGATGGTTTGATTGATTTGATTAGTTTGAAGTAGTGGAAGAAATAGCACCCATGCCACATCCATTTCAATGCTTGGGGCTTTACATTGTGAATTGCCATCAACAAAAGAAACAAGGTCTAATTGCTACACATCAATTTTGTCCAATATTGAAATTGGATGAATTTCACTTGTTGGATCCATAATACCTACAAAATAGATGATCAAACACACATTGGCATTATAAATTAATTAGACTAACCACAATCTAACTACTTACTTAAAAAAATCAAAGTTAAAAAAATTGCACATCACAACTTGAAGAACCTAATGAATGGAAGTGTTGTGCCAATGGCAATCCAACTTTGATGATAGTACTAGGCAATGTGTTCCCCTTATTGCTTGCAAATACAAGGCCACTTGAAGGGTACAAATTGCATTTCCCATATCTAAATTACAAACAAACTTTGGTAATTCAAAACCAACTATAACTTAAAAACAAAATTGCCTATGCAAGACTTGAACTAAAATGTGGTTTTGAGGAAGACATGTTATACAAACAAAAAGCATGTTAACTCAATAGTAAGGTTTTAAATTTTTGGGAGATTTTTGATATTGATACCATGCGTGTTTCAAATTTTATTAAAAAAAAACCTACATGGCTAGATATTAAAATAAGTAAATAATTGGGAAGTGATATTGAAAGTTGACTTAATTATCATGTTAGCATATGTTCATAATTTTGCTAAAACTCAAATTGAAATTGGGTTGTTGTCCCTTTTAAAATAGGCCTAGTTTTTCTAATTATGTAAGTACAAGAACCATGCAATTCATTGATAACAATCAATTTGCTAATTACCATTAATTGTGTTTGTGACAAAGCATTAGCAAGCTATGAAGCAAGTTCATTGTATTATTGACATGATTAACTTTATTGTGGTGCATGTGGGTAACGACATTCGTGTTTGTGACATTATGAAAATAGCTTTTGATTCACCAATTGAAGAGAATTAAAAAAGACAATTGGTCCAACCCAAGGTTTTTTTTCCTTCCAATCTTGGGATGTACCTTAACTAATGATCATCCACAAGAAGATTTGGCCAAATTTGGCTATAGATTAACTATGGAAGTAGAAATTTTTAAGAATCTATTCACATTTTGGTTACACATGGAAACTAGCAATTTTTAATTGTTAATTTTTAATTGGAAAATTAGGGATTTTTTTTCACAGAAAAATCCTTTGAGTAATGTCAAAGTCATATATTTCAGGTGAAAAAATGTGAAAATTCACCCCCAAAAAAACAATTGATCCTACCTCTAGCTAAACTAATCCCCCAACGAATCATGTTGCACCCAAAGTTCTTTAAATTGTTGGCATTGAAAACCAAGTGTTATACACTCTTGCAATGAATTATTCCAATTGACTAACCATCCATCTTTGTAACAACCTCGTATAAATGTTTGCCAAACATCACATTGAAATTGTTTAAATTTTGAGTTAAAAAAATAATGAATTGGTCACACAATCATTGAAACATTAAAAAATTAGAAGATTTGTATTTGGTCAACAATATTCAAGGCTTGCTTGTTTTCACCACTAAGGGACATTGGATCCAATTTGATTTGTTCATGAAGTTTCTTTTTTCTCTATATTATTTATTGATGAATTTGAACCCCACTAATCCAATGCCCAAACACAATTGCCAAACAAAAAAAAGACGTGTGTGGTGTTCCATAATTCCAAGAATTTCCATATGGCAATTCCTATAAGTCTTGAATAGCACTAACCATATATGCTTTAAAAAATGACATCATTCCATGTAGTTTAGTACATTGGAAATGAGTTCATCAATATTTCTTCATTTCAACATTTGACCATTGTTTGGTTTGAATGAAGTACAATGCCTTGTGTTGGAAAAGATCTAGAGTTTTAATATGGTGAATTTTCACATTTTTCAACCTGCAAAATATGATGTTAACATACAAAGGAATTTTGTAAGAACATTTTCTTAATTTTTCATATTTTGAATTTTGTAAAAATAAAATCACCAAAATTTTACAATAATTTTTTTTAAGTAGCCAAAATCTATAAAGAATATTCTAAAAATATTGTATTTTCATATTTGGTCTATAGCCAATTGTGGCTAAATATTCTTGTGGACGATCACTAGTTTGGTTACAACACAAAATTAGAAAAAAAAACCTTGGTTGAAAGTTGAAATCCATTTCATTAATTTTCACCAAATAAAATTGTGTAAAAATAAAACATGATTTTCTTTTCACTACTTGTATATTTTCTTTCTTTTGCCATTAAAAAATGAATCTTTTGTCACTCTTGTTGTTACTTGCTTTCCTTCTTACTTACTTACTAACAAGTAACTAGTTTTGGACAAATTTCTTTTTTTTTGCGAGAATTGTTGATTTTGGTTTTTTGGAGTAGGTTTTGAGAGTCACCTTAGTTTTTTTTAATAAAAATTTCCCATTTTGAGAATCACTTCAATTTTCTAATTTTAAAGAAATATAATTAGACAATTTTCAAGGTTGGTGGTCTCATAGAATTTTAAACTGCTAGTTCTCAAAGGTGATTATCACAAGTCAATTTTCATAAATCAAGGTTTTTTGTTTTTTATATTTGATGTTTTACTCTTTTGGGGTTTTGTTTTTGTTTTTTTCTTATATCATAGTAAATGATGAATTAAGTAAATTAATAAATCATGGAAAATAATTTGATTTAATATAAAAAACTCATATTTACAATTTCCTCTTTTTCAAACTCCCTTTCAAATTCCTTCAACTCCTCCTCTATAATTTCATCCTTTTCTATGAATTCCACCAGGGTTGATGACATATTACATCCTACCTTAGGATCATTGGGCCAATTTTGATTTAAAAAAATTATTTTATCTAAATTTTTGGATTGCAACCAACATCTTTTCAGGCTTGTCAAAGTTCCAACAAGAGAAAAAATGCGTTTAGTCTCAATTTGGGAACCTATAATTCCCAAATTTTGCTTTGCAAAAAAGTTAACTGACGGAATCTAGACCCATCTTTTTCCAACCATTGGAGAAGGTTTTTTATATCTTTCACATCCACATGAAACCTCACGAAATCCAACAACTCCCTTGTTACAATTTCCTTTGTAGTTCTAATGTTGTTGCTATTCATTTGGAAAATATTTAGTCCACAACCTCGGTAAGCATCTTGATTTGCAAAACCAAAAACAACATTTTCAACAAGATGTAAGTGATTATTTGATTTGACCAACATGGGATACAACATTCTCTTATCATATTGATGTACAATAGACACTCCTTGTTTTTTACCGACATATGAAGAAACAAAACAAAAACTCTTAAACTTAGGGTCAAACATCAAATATAAAAGGTTGTGTGTTTTTTTCTCTTCATATGTCCTCAATAATGAAAAAAAGAATCTAAAACCCCTAACAATTTTGATTTGATGTTAAAGGTAAAAATTGTTAATTCTAAAGAAAGTTCAATGTCATCATCCATGAAGGACTCAAAAGAAGGTCATAAATATATTTCATCCTTGGCTTTAGAACTCATGGTGATGGCAAAATTCAAGGCATTTAATAATAACCAATGTCTAGCAGATTAATTCAAGATGCAAGCATAGACAACATGGTTCAAATAATCAATTATTGTTTGAAAAATGAACCATGTAGTAGGAGGAGGAACATAGCCAAACATTCGAACATTAGTTGTAACACTTGATAATAGCTCCATGAAAAAGAAGTGTTTCTTGGAATAATATTACCTTGCTTGCAAACTTGCAAAAAAATTCAAACAATCCATAAAAAAATAGAAAAAAATATTCAAAAATACAAAGCATTCAACACAAAAAGATGAATAAATTAACATTTACCTTGTCTTAAAATGTGTATTTAGTTTCCTTGGTTGAATTCCAAACTCAATACAACATTTTTTGCATTTTTGCCTTCCCTTTCCAGATTTCTTTGGCCATGTTATACACTTCTAAACATTAGACTATGCAAACTTGATTGAGACATATTTAAGATTTTTGCATACCCTCTTTTTAGCAATAGCATATTGATAGGTTTTGGAAAATGCATGACCAAAACAAGTGCCATTGAAACTCTTTTCCAACCCCAAACTCTCACAATTAACAACAAATTTGAAATTTGTGGTCATAGAATTCAAATTTGCCCTTCTTCTTTTACATAAACAATGATCTTCTTGTTTAACCCATAACAATCTAAGAGCTTTTTCAAATTTCTAGCTAAGGCTTACCTATTGTTTATGTTGCTTCAAAAAGACCAATTGTCACCTTCTTAGGTTGCCACTTTTCATCAAAAAAGTTAATGACAAGGCAAAATGGTCATAAACACCTTTTGACATCCACAAATCAAAACATGCAATAGCTGACATACATCGAGAAAATTATAGTAAAACATAAACATCTTTTGTTTTTTTGAATCAAGTTTGGCAAAATCTCTTGTGATTTTATTTTTTCAAAATAGAAAGACAATGCAGGGATACAATTATAAAGTAAGTCGTTTCAATTTTTTGGACTCTCCAAAAAATGTACAAGTAAATCATTTTTAACAATTAGTAACACTAAATTTTCAAAAAATTGTTTCTGTTGCATTACATCCTTCTTATAAGGAAGTTTTGCAAAAAGAAATTTAGAAATTTCAAATGAAAATACATTTTGCCTCTTCTTAATTGGGTGTCTTTTCAACTTGAGTTATCATTAAACTATTCACTCCCTCATCAAGTTTTTCGCAAGTAGGCCGTGTTCTACATCCACACATCCACATGTTTTTTCAAAGCTAATATCTCGGTAGTCTTGTAATATGAAATTAGTCCTTTACTTAGTTTTGTTCTTGGATTATATAGCATAAATGTGTTGTAACACAAACTCATGACTTGGGGAATTCTGCCATCCATTAGTTTATTATCATTCACCATATAAAGCCCAACAAATGGCATTTCTCCTTTCAAGCTTATAGAATAATCTTTTAGTATGTAGTTTTTGTAAGTTTAAGATGAATCTTTCATCATTACTTTCAAAAGCCATGTTTGCTTGAATTTCCAAGCTTAAATTTTCAATTGAAGTTTTTGTTACAAATATATCATCCATCAAAATTTCATTTTGAAAAGGTTCAATTTCAATTTCCTTTTTTATTATTCCCACTTACACTTGATTATTCCATTAAAAGTAATATATAAAAAAAGAAACTAATGCAAAATTTCAACTCCCAACAACCATAATGTAAAAAATTACATGCTATTTCCTTTAAATCAAAAGGTTTCTATAACCTTTTTAGATACGTTTTTTGTTTACAGATTATAAAATTAACGAGCAAAAGGGTAGAGGTAAAAATAGAAGTTAAGGGTCAAGGGGAAAGAACATTTACAAAGATAACAACAATAATTCACTTCTAGGCCTAATGCAAATAATAAAAACTGAATGGAAACTATGATTGCGCCCTCAAACAAACACCTATTTCCTTCCAACAATAAAAGTTAACCTGTTTAAAAAGAATGAGATCAAATAGAAAAAAAGATAATTTAATGGATTAATTCTATTGATAAAGAAAAAAATTAAATAAATAGAACTTACAAGTTTTAGAGACAATTTCTTGTTTTCTTTCCCTTTGTTGCAAAATCAAAACAAAAATAAATTGTATTGTATTGTTAAAAAAAATGAAAAACTGAAGCTAAAACAAAAAAATTCAAAAAAGATCAAATAAAAAGTGAAATTTAAAAAAAAACTTACCTTGTTGCTTGTTGGCTTTTGCTTGTAGCTCCAAAAACTACTTGCAAAAGGCAAAGAAGGGGGAGGGAGTACCATATGAGGAAACACAAGTGGGGAGTAGCAATGGGCAAACAAGAGCAGCAACAACAAGGGGGCCATAGGTACCTTAAAAAAAGCAAGGAGTAACAATGGGGTAGGAACAATGGGTAGGGAACAACAACATGTGGGGAATAACAATGGGCGAGGAGCAATAAGGGGGGAACAATGATGGGCAGGGAACAACGATAGGTGAGGAATGACTATGTGCAAGTGGGAGCAGCCACTCGTAGGTGGTAATTGCCTCAGGCAAACACAAGTGAGAACAACCATGCACAAGTTAGAACAAGATCAATGATACACAAGCTGGAGCAAGAGCATCCGTGTGCAAGACATAACAATTGTGTGCAAGTGAAAGCAAAAATGCACAAGTAGGAGCAAGCACAAAAACAGAAAAAAAAGGAAAAAAAACACAACTTACAAACTACAAACCCTACAAAACAAAAGAAAAAAACCAAAACTAGAACTAAAAATAGCACAAAACATAAAACAATTAATTTTAAAAAAATCCTAAAAAAACAAGAACACTTAAAAATAGAAAAAAACAGAGAATAGTCTAGAGGTGTAATAATGAGTATGAGTAAAGTGGACCCAAGAAAGAGCTTGGACTCTTTTTATAAGTAAACTTAAACCCTAACCCCAAAAGGTGACGACCGTCACACTGGAATAAGGGCCCTAACCCTTAGCCCTAACGTGGTAACAACCTCTTACTTTTTACTTACTGTTTTACTAATTTTAAAATTATTACTTTTACTTCTTATTTCTTATTTTGTTAAAAAAAAATTACAACGAAAATTAAACCCTTCTCAAAATGTGAGAACCGGTCCGATTCTCAGATTTGAATCCCAGTGAGAACCGCCGTGAGAACTTGCTTGGTGGTTTTGACTGGAGATGATGAGAACTGGCTAGTGAGAACCGGCCAACACTGCAAGCAACCTGCAAAAGTAGTAGGAAAGCAGTGACAAAGAATTATTTTTCATAGGTTGCAAAAAGCAAAACGAATGCAGACTTTTTAGACTCGGAAAGAGACAAAAGCAAAGGGGGGATGTGCCCTGGCCTCCCCCCTTATGATGAATTCCTAGGGTTCAGTGGCAGGGTTGGGGGCCATTCTGACAATCAGAAGAAAGGAAAGTGGATTTGGGCATGCATGTGTTTCATTATCATCGAATGCTTGGGTCGGCTCAAAGTTCTGGCTGTTGGTGCCACAATTTCCAAACTTACTTCGGTTTTTTTTTCTCTCTCTCTCTCTCTTTCTTCCTCTTTCATGGGTTGCCTTTATCAGGACGTGCGTCAGACTGCGCTCACATCTGGATCATTATGAATAGAGGACAGAAAAAAACATGGTACAGTTTTCAGAAAGATTTGCTGCCAGAGAGTTAGTAGTAGTAAGTAGTACCCTACTGAAACTCGGGAAAATCATTTTGACCAGAATCTTGAAGCACTTGGATGTGTGTATAAGAACACAAGGGGATGGATTTCTCCCAGCTTTCTTTACTATTCTCCAACCCCACCAAATCAAAAACTAAAACTGGGGATTGCACACAGGTGGGAGACTACTAAGCTAATAACAACTTCCTGAACCAGTGTAACTATATAGCCAATCCACAGCAGGTGTTGTTAGGCTTTGCTGTGCCTTTAACCAGCGCCACCCACCAGCAAGCCGTGGAAGATGTTGGATCACAAAACCATTTTGCTAAGCCAAACCGGCATGTTTTGACTTTTCTTCAATCCAATTTTCAATTTGTAGGGTCACATACTGAGCACTACTGTGGGAGTTGCTCTAACAATGGTGAAAGAAATCATTCACCTTCGCTAGATTTGAATAGTAGCAGATCTAGTTATCCCCCCCCAGAGCTAATAGTTTACACAAAGCACCAGAAGAAAATTTCTAGTCAGAGAAAGCATGTTATCAAGTGGAATTTAACCTCCACGAAAAGGGGTGAGGTGTTTTGAAAATCTCTTTTTTTGTTTTTTTTCCTCTCCCGTGGTACTTGATGAGTATGGAGGGAAAACAATGTGTGTGTGTTTTCTTCCCCGACGAGTCTTTACATCAGGTAACATCCTCAGAGCAGGGAATTTCTGAAATAAGTGCCCTCTTGACTCCACCTCAGGCAAGCACTTATTTCAGGAATGCCCGGCACCTTGCGTGTTACTGTACTCTTATTTGAGGAAATGGGTGTGTAGCTAGCATTATTTGCCATGTGGGCGAGTCATTAGATTAACCATGCAAGCTTTCCTGCCATACTAATAAGTTATCACAAAATACTGGTGTTGGGGGGGGTTCTCTCTTTTTGGAAGAACCAGTGGGTGAGGGTAGCATATATGGACCCTTGATCAGCACTTCTCACAAAAATCAAAGGACTGGTCCTGACCTTGAGCACTGATACTCAATAATCATATAACTGGCCTTGTCACTTACTCAAGGGTCTTTAAAAAAAAAAGATAATTAAGTTAAAGAACCTAGCCTTAACCACCAGTTCTTTGCCAGCTCCTTCATGAAAACCACTAGTTCTTCAAAATTCAAAAAAAAGAAAAAAAACTGGAATGAGAGGTTATTTTGATTCTGAAAATTTTCAGAAACCTGAAACTGTATTGGTATTTCAAACACCTGGAACTGTGTGTTTTTTGGGGTGAGTTTTTGCATTGTGGTGACAAATGTTAATGGAAAACGTATTTTTAAAAGTGTAA
>Ga0209208_10001656_pt1 | contig 31611 bp, 29 predicted proteins | sample S1TSphfallax_3_FD_187694 | JGI IMG/M metagenome (GOLD analysis project Ga0209208, IMG submission 187694) | Host-associated microbial communities from peat moss isolated from Minnesota, USA - S1T2_Fd - Sphagnum fallax MG (SPAdes) (version 2) | ecosystem: Host-associated > Plants > Peat moss >...
AGAATGGAATATCGCTACGAGGGACATGCGTTGAGCGGATCGCAAAGTTTTGTTTGTCGTGAATCTCGCAAAAGGTTTGCGATGATTAAAGGTTCATTATATATTTGCGATGATTGTTGTGCCACAAGTTGCGATGTGGAAGGCATCGCAAATGTGGCAGGTTTTTTTTCCTTCGCAAACCCTTCACGTTTTTTCTTTTCTTTCGCAAAACCTTCAGATTTTTGGTTTGGCCTTTCGCAAAAAGGCACAATATGTAATAGTGATCTACACTTTAATAGCTTTCCAATGACATGAAGAACGCTTCAAGGCGAGGTGTTTTGACCCCTGCAATCGAACTCTGAAGTTTCAAGAGTCTTAGAGGACTCCCAAGTCCCCATTTTGGGAGTGTGAGTGTCATCCTCACACTCTTCCAAAAGTGGGGTTGCGACAGTAGGGATGGGATAATCATGCAACTGCTTAATTTTTGGTGCTTATCCGTGCAAGGATGAGAGAAAATCAAATGGTTGCCTAATTCTTGGTCTTTGTTCGTGCAGGGACAAGAAAATTGGAGGGTCATTGAATCCTCGGTCCCTATCTATGTAAGGATGGGATAATCGAGTAGTCACCCAATTCTTTGTCCTTGTTTATGTTCGAATAGAAAAGTTGGGTAGCCGCCAAGTTCTCCATCCTTCTTCGTGTTGAGATGGGAGAATTAAATGGCTACTCGATTCTTAATTATTGTACATGCCATGATAGGATAATAAGTTATTTACCCAATTCTTTCTCCCTTTCGGGGCAAAATGGGAAAATTTGTTAACTGCCTAGTTGTCTTTCCATTAGGATGGTAAGAGGTGAGAATTAGGTGGCCACTGGATTGTTCATCCTTTGTAAAAACTACAATTTGGAAAGAAGTTCCAACAAGTTTTTATTTTTTTGTGTTCTAGGGTGTTTTCTATTGGAAGATTATGAAGGTTGTTAGAATTTTTAAGCGAGACGAGTTGTTTTGGTTCATGTTAATGTGAGATGTGGATGTTGTAAGGAGGGGACTCGACTTTTGAAGGTTAGAGATCCAATTGATCTATGGTATTTAACATGTGAAGGGGAAAGGATTTGTGTTGGTCGTGGGAGATTTAAACATATTGATTTGACAATTGTACATGGTTCTAACAGATCTAAAAGTTGCATTGTGGCGGTTGTCAAATTGATTTTCCAACGATTCCAAAATTTGATGTTATTTTTTCCAAGTCATTGTGGAAGATTTATTGGAGATTGCGTGGGATCAAATTGTTTTTGGCCAATGAAGGATGTGTCATGGTTGGGTTTTCATTGGTATTCAACGTTTGTTGTGGAAAATCACATGGGGTTGGAAGGGGAGGAAATATCTACAAATGTGGTGCCCATCAAAGAGGCTTGTGAGGTTAGTTTAGAGGAGAACACTCTAATTTTTGACTATATGGAGGAGGGTGGTTCGTCAAGAAGTGAAAGAGGTGAAGAGTATATACATGAAGGAATGGAGTATGTTCCTTGTATGAAAAGAATGGAGTGGTGTGGGAGAAAGTGTGAGTTGGTGAATCATATTGGATAAATGATTATTGAAAGGAGGATTGTCACATGTGACCCAAAGGAGCATATTTTGGACAACAATCCTGGTGAAATTGATGTTGGGGTAATGATTTTGAGTTGTGCAAATGATAGATCACAAATAATGTTAATATGGAGGTGGCCTTTGTCACAAACAATTCTTGATGGTCATTATTTATTGTCATTTCTTGTTGCATATGACAAACATCATGTGTTGGAAGAGGATGAAGGGGTTGTAGGTGCACATTTGAAGAAAAAAATAACACATTTTTAAAGAGAAAACAAAGGGAATCAAAATATGAAGCTTCAATTTCAAAGATTAACCGATTTCTAAGCATGTGAACTTTGTAACGTGAATTCAAATAGTTATTACTCTTTCAACTGTGGTAAATATAGAATTTCTAATTTTATATCATGGTCTACAATTTGGATTGAAATGCAATAAAACTAATACTAACAAAGTTTGTTCATTCATATCTACTTAGAATTAGTTTCAGAATTAAAATCCAATAATGAAAGTAGATAACCAAATGGTAGGTGTTCAAATACAAGTTGGGAATAACATTGTTGAAGATGTTTTGTTAGATGGAGGTGCAAGTGTCAATATCATAACAAAAAACCTCGAAACAAAAATAGGTTTATCCAAACCAAAATTAGTTATGGACCACCTTAAAATGGTAGAACCAGAATATGTCACCATAAATTTGAAGACTCACATATATGGTATACCATATGTAACCACATTTATTGATTTGCAAAATAGTGTGGTAGATTCTAACTATTCCATGTTGTTAGGAAGACATTGGTTCAAAAATGCAAAGGTTACACATGATTGGGGTAATAATGTCATTATTGTTCAAGGTAATGGAACAATTAAAACATATCAATTAACAAAAAACTAGGAGTAGAAATAGAAGGCCTTAGGTACTTGTTTGTTATGACTTGTTGGAGGGGCTTACATATGAAAAGGAAGATTTGATCTTTGAGAAAAAACTAAAGTTGTTTTCAATTGGCACAATCTAACGCGCTCCCAAGTTCCTAGTTAAACCCAAGATGGGTGTGAGTTATTCAAACAACGGAATTATGAGGAATTCGAAGCATGCTCCCAACTCTCAACACTAAAAGGGGCAAAGGGGCATGTTGAAGCTCCGAGATGGGACTAGGAGGAGTGCCAAGCTTTAGTTACTTACTCGAACCTGCACCAAACCAACCAATGAGTTGGTTAGTATAATTTATGGAACACCTTTAATGCTAGGACAAGCCACGGGCAACTCTAGATTCACAAAACTCACCATGGCTCGGACTCGGGGGAAGCCACCACCTTCCCCCATATAGTATTCTTTGTGCCTCCCCACAGCACGCACATCCGAATGGCTTTTTGTCACGGGACTCCCAAGGAGGAGTCCCGAAACTGCCATGGTTTAAACTCGAGCAACTTTGTGAGACTATAACTCTTTGCTTAGACCTTCGATTGGGACGAGGTCTGAAGCAAAGTTGTATCTCTCATCAAGAGCTTTCCAATGGTTTGTTGCACTCCCCCTGCACGTATCGAGGTTGGGTCGATTCTCAACTTTTAGTGGTCGAGAGTCAAACTACCAATTTGACTCCCGACCTTTCTTTTTTGCCATAACTTGTGCTGTAGATGTCCAAATGGTTCGTGCAAGCCCATTTTCGACATCTACACTTTGATATCTTTCCAATGATATAAAGAACGCCCCAATGCAAGGTGTTTTGACCTCTGCAATCGAACTCTGAAGTTTTGGGAGTCCCGAAGTACTCCCAAGTCCCCATTTCGGGAGTGTGAGTTTCATCCTCACACTCTCTCAAAGTAGGGTTACACCACAATCATTATTTCAGATGAAACAATTTCATTACTTGGTGTTGGAGTGTTAGAAATTAGAGTCAATGAATAATCTGAACCAAAACAAGGGACATCAAATTAAATAGTAATAGAAATGGTGCCTTCAACAACAAAATCAAAAGACTTTTATGCCAAACCAAAGATATCATTGGAAAACAAGGTTTATCCGTAAACCTATTATCATCATAGCCAATTTGATTTTGAAATGGATGAAACACTATGAAAAATACAAGTACAAAATCTTCAAATAACATGTTCGACTTTGATTAAAGAACAACAACTTATTAAACTAAATCTTGGCACAAAGGCAAATTCATAGTACATCAAAGGTAATGCACAAGTGATAAAAGACAAAACTAAAGAGCTTCAGATGTTACTCAAGGAGTTCAAAGATGTGTTTGCTTGGATTTATAAGGATCTAAAAGGCATACCTCCAAAATTGGTTGAACACAAAATTGAATTAGATACTTCAACACCACCAGCACATCAAGCAAGGTCTAGATTGAACCCTAACTATGTTAGAACTGACAAACAAAATATTGACAATTTATTAATAATAGGATTCATTCAACTAGTAGAGGAAAGCTACATGGTTATCACATATAGTGGTAGTGCCTAAAAATAATGGAAAGTTGATTATTTGTGTGGATTTTAGGAAGCTGAATAAGGCAACCAAAAAAAATCCTTATTATTTGTCATTTTCTAATGAAGTACTGAATATTATAACAAGGTTTGAAGCTTATTCATTTTTAAATGGATATTTGTGATACCATCTAATTTTTATAGCCCTTAAGGATATATACAAAAGTTATTTTGTAACCAATTGGGAAGCTTTTGTTTGGATGGTAATGCCATTTGGTGTAAAAAACGAGCCACCAACTTTCCAAAAAGCAATTAGTATAACCTTCAAAAAATATTTAGACCAATTTATGGAAATATTTATAGATGACTTCACGGTCTATAGTGATATGGAGAATCATTTGATGAAGTTCAAACTTTACTTTCATAAATATAAAGAATATAGAATCAATCTTAATCCAAAGAAATGTGCCTTTATGGTATTTTTAGGATTGATTTTAGGGTTCATAGTTTCCAAGGAAGGAAAAATACCAAACCCTATGAAGGTTCAGGCAATAGTGAATATGCCAATACCTACAAACCCATAGTAGATTTAGGTATTTAATGGTATGGTTCAATTTTATAAATGTTTCATCAATAACTTTGCCTTTATCATGGCACCAATCACAAAGTTGACGAGGAAAACAAAACCCTTTATTTGGACCATAGAGTGTTAAGAAGCTTGGGATCATATCAAGCATAAATACATGGAAGCACAAATTTTGATACTTCCAGATTAGCAAATTTGAGTTTCATGTGCACACAAATGCATCATTATTGGCAATAGGAGCAATGTTGGCACATGACCCAACTAATAAGTAAGACCAACCTATAATATATGCCTTTAGATTGTTAAATAAAGTAGAGCAAAATTATACTACTATAGAGAAAAAAACCTTATTAATGGTTTATGTTCTGCATAAGTTTAGATTTTTTTGTTGGGAAACAAATTTGTTTTTATTGTAGACCACATGACTTTGGTATACTTGGTTAACAAACCACATGTGTCAAAAAGGATAGCCAAATGGTTGTTATTTTTGGAGTATGAATTCACAATAGTCTACAAGCTTGGTAGAACACATGTAATCGTTGATGTTTTATCCAAATTACTAGATAGTTTAAAACCATTGGGAGTCCCATATTAGACTATGGATGCATCAATATTTTTTGTAGAACCTATATGGATGCAAGAAGTTGAAAGTTACCCATAAACAAATTAGATGTGAAAAACTCTGAACTTAATTAAGAAACAAAAGTTGGTCAAAAAGGCAAAACCTTTTACTCTAAAAAAAGGAATAGTGTACAAAGTGGGACAAGGCAACAGAATGTGCAAATGTTTGACCACCTTAGAAGCATAGATTGTTCTAAAAGAGTTACATGAAGGAGTGGAAGGAGGACATTTTGTTGTAGATGTTACAGTAAAGAAAATTTTGGATGCAATATATTGGTGGCCAATTATATTTAAGGATATTCATGAATTTTGTAGAAGCTATGATAGTTGTAAGAGGACTAAAGGACTAAAAACAAAAAATCTAGCCAAATTGGTAATAATAGTCCTAAAAGAACCTTTTAGGAAATTGGGTTTACATTTTATAGGTCTAATTAAACCAATAGGGAGAGGAAGTAGATACATTCTGGTAGCTATAAATTATGTAACCAAGTGGGTAGAAATAAAGGTGTTTAAAACTAATATTGCAATAGTTACAACCTAATTTTTGTATGAGTATATTCTAACCAAATTTGGATGTCCTCTGACCATAATTACAAATCAAGGGGTACATTTCATCAATGAAACAATCATATATTTGACAAAAAAAATTCTATTAAAGCATGTTAATTCTACTATCTATTATCCAAAGGGAAATGGATAAGCATAATCTACTAACAAAGTTATTGGTAGATTATTGACCAAGTTAGTCAATGAGAAAAGAACATATCGGGATGAACATATGTCCACAATTTTGTTTTCATATAGGACTCTTTACAAGGTGGCAATAGGATATACACCTTACTAATTAGTCTATGGTTTGCATCCTCTAATGCCAATAGAATATGTTCTACCAATTATTAGTGCGGACCACAAAGATGCAAAACTAACTAGAGTACTAATTGCAAAAATTACAAAGTTGGAAAAGCTACATGAGAACATATTGGAAGCTCATAACAATGTTGGAGAAAATCAATGGAACAAATTTCTATGGAGTCAATAGAAACACATATAAAAGAAGTTTCGATTTAGAGATTATGTACTTTAGTTTCCTAAGGGAGAAAATACACATTTAAGCAAATTCAAGAAAAGATGGTTTGGACCATTTAAGGTACATTATTACTTACCCAACAACGTAATTCTTTTTGTTTTATGTTAACAATTTTGAACCAAACCTAGTTTTGGTCAATGTTGATGAGTTGAAACCATATAAATATGTGGATCAAACATCGAAGGTGAATTAGAGTTCAAACAATAAAAAATCTTTAGAATTAAAATTTTGAATAGAAGGAAGAAAAATTTGTTGAGGATTCTGAAAATGAAAGAAAGACAAATATCATTAGGACTGATCAGATAATAGTTTCAAAAGAACCTTCAAAAAATTTGATGAGTCGGCAGGTTATGAAAATGTTTGCATACCATGATTATACAATTTCATAATCATTCAATTATAAGTCAGATAAGTTTGTCGTTAGAACAAAACTCGATTGATTTGATGATTCAACATAGGACGGAGGACGTATGTAGTGTAGACAACACTAAGTCATCAAATTTAGATCTATCATTAGAAAAACCTAGTGCCATGTCCATAGAATTCCTATGTTAATAGGCATTAATTGTAGCCCATGTTGATATCAATATGAACTTTATCAAGAAATGACATGTGTCAAAAAACTAAACAAAAAGACAAATGAATAAAATGTTAACCCTAAAGCAAAAAATGAAGTGTCATTTCATGAAACAAGATGATTACATTTCAGAAGGTAGCACCCAACATAGTGCCTTTTCATTTTTGTTTTTTACAAACAAGTTTTTATCGTTTTTTGTCTCCAAAATGAGTGTAGAAGAAAGTTTAGTGGAGAGTTGCAAAGATAATCTAGATAGAAATTACAAAAGTTGAAAGAAAGATAAAGAAAACAATAGAAGTTTGCAAATATTTTGCCTTTATAGTTTAGGTATCTAGTTAGAAGTCCACCATTTCCTTCTCCTATTTATTCTTCTTCTTCCTCTCAGAGATCTTCTCCAATATCCAAGTTTGAAAAAGCTTTTGAAGCAATTAAAAAGAATGAAAAAGATTGCAAGGAAACTTTGAGGAGATATTAGAAGAGAAGCATGTCCCAATGAGTAAGTTGATTTGATTTCCATTTTTGACTTTGAAGAAGAGAAGCAGAAGGATGATTTACAACAAGATCAAGAAGTGCCATTACATCGAGAAGAGACTACTCAAGAGCAAATTCTAGAAAAAACCCACATTCTTGACAAGAAGTGCACAAAGAGATCAAATTAACAAGCAATGGCTACAAATTTGTGTGGGAAGAAGATGCATACTCACCGAGATGATGAGGTTAAGTACATTTTTACTCCTACAAAGCACAATTATAGTAGCAATACAATGAATATTTTGTTTTGGACAAGCTTTGAGAAGGAAGAGAAAGCTTGGGCAAACAAAGCTAGGTTGGTAGGTTTATTTGAGGTTGAGTGGAAAACTCCCCCGTCACAACATTTTAGTTGAATTTTGAACATAATAGAATCAAGGTCATGTTGGGGGAAGAACACATAGTTATAAACAAACGTTTGTTGGCAAAGGTTTTAAAAATCTGCCATACATGAAAGATAGAGATAGACCACACAGAGATGTTAGATGTTAGAGTAGCATTGCTGAAAATAGTTGATAGAGTCCTAGATAATTACAATACCAATGAAGGGTGGGTTGTAAAGAAGACTAGGTCAAAGTATGTCAATAGAATTGCTGCAATTCTGCCCATTATCTATCAAATTAATAAGGTGCAATATTTTAACAATAAGTTTGCCATGATGATTAATAAAGCAAATCATGGAGAGTCTGTCAATTGCAATTATGTTCAATTGGTCAAAGAATTGATTGAATGGGAAAGTGTCAAAAAAACATGATTGAAGGAATAACCAAAAGAGAACCAAAAAAGGATGTATGCCATTCTGCTATTGTCCAAAAAGTTATGTTTCAAAAGTGGTTTCCATTAGAAGGAGGAAAACAATAGCAAAAGAAGAAGCAAACAAACCAACCATAAGAGGATAAGAGAAGGAAGGACAATTTGAGGGAAAGGTTTATTAAAAACAATAGACTTCTAAACCCTACATATATTTATCCTAAAAAGGAAAAATGGCAACAGACCAAGACAAGTAATAACAATTATGATTTTTCAATCTAATGACGATGAAGAGAGGGAGATTAAAAGAGGCAGAGAAGACGAGGATATTGTAATGACGGGTAGTATTAATCTTCAACATGCAACAAAATTGTTAAGGATGCAACAACAACAACATCAAAGACAAAAGGAGAAATCCATATCTCCTAAATATGATCTAAAACCACATATCTCTCCCAAGCAAAAGCGAAGATCAAACAGGTAAGAGCATATAGAATGGCCCAAAAAGGAACTAGAATCTTAAACTCAACAAAGGAACAAATACAGGACTTGGACTTGGATCCACCAAACGTACAATAATTTGTTTGAGTACCATAGAATAATGAAAGTATGTTGCCTTTAAAACCAAAATTGCAATAAGCACAAATGTAGTTGGAGAGATTTGGACTACACACAAAAATCTAGGTTCTTCATGTACAAGTTCTAGGGGTCAAACTCCTAGGTTTCATACACTAAAGTTTGTATAAGGGCTAGAAGCAAACTTGGATCGACATAGGAGAATTGCTATTACGTTTCAATAAGCAACAAAGTATAGTGTACAAATGACCAATATTTTTCTTAGACTTTCTAATTTAGGAATAAAAAAGGACGTATCTATTCAAAATCTACATGGGGCTTTGGAGAAGCAGCAAAAGTTCAAAACAAAGTTGTAGGATAAGAACAATGAAAATAGTCAAGTATTGGCAGAATTGTAAATAGCTAGATAAAAGATTATTAACATGGAGAAGCACAACAAGGATTTGGAGAACATCAGTGACGCACCCCCAACTTCCTTGTTAGACCCAAAAAGGGTCCAACTATGTTAAAGAGCGGAAGTAGTTGGAACTTGGTGCCGCTCCCAGCTTCCAGCACTAAAGGGGGTGAGAGGGGTGTGTTGAAAGCTCCGGGATTAGACTAGGAAGAGGGACAACTTATTTAGTTACTCGGTCATGCATCAAAACCAACCAACAAGTTGGTTAGTTCACATTCAAAATCATTCTTGGTGTTGGGACAAGCCACGGGCAACACGGACTCACTTGACTCACCACGGCCCGGACTTGGGGGAAGCCACCACCTTCCCCCATATAATATTCTCTGCGTTGCTCCATCGCACCCGCATCTGAATGGCTTTTAGTCCCGGGACTCCCAAGGAAGAGTCCCAAAACTGTCCCGGATTAGACTCCCGGGAGTTTGGGAGCTCATAACTCCCAACTCAAACCTTTGATTGGGATGAGGTCTAAAGAAAACTTGTAGCTCTCCTCACGAGCTTTCCAACAGTGTGTTGCACTCCACTTGCACACACCGGGGTTGGGTCGATTCCCGACTTTTAGTGGTCGGGAGTCAAATTGCCAGCTTGACTCTCAGCCCTTCTTTTGACCATAACTTGTGCTAAAAATGTCTAGATGGCTCATGCAAGGCCATTTTCGATATCTACATTTCAAGGCCTTTCCAACAATTTAAAGAACACCTCGAGAGGAGGTGTTTTGACCCCTGCAATTGAGCTCTGAAGTTTTGGGAGTCCTAGAGGGCTCCAAGTTCCCACTTTTGGGAGTGTGAGTCTCATCCTCACACTTGCCTCAAAGTGGGGTTGCGATAATCAGAGTGGAAAGGGATTTTTTGCATGCAATTCTAAAGGAGACATATGCCAAATACTAAAACTTGAAGGCAGAGAAGGATACTTTAAATGTAGAGCACAACAAACTTTAGAGAGACTACAAAAGAATAGGGAGCAAACTCTCTTGAAGTAGACGAAGGAGTTGGAGGAGCTCAAAGTGGACAATGGTAATGTATATCAAGTCAAGAATGACATACAAAGGCAATCTAACTAGAGGCATGCATAAATGGACAAGAATTTAAAAAGAAAATGGCCTTTAATGAAAAGTTGCAAATTTTTTTGGAGGAGGCCTAAAGAGTAAAACCTTTCAATTATAATAGTGCCTTCAGAAAAAACAATGAATTCAAGAAACATAATTCAAGGCATTGTCAATGGAGGAAACAAATGAAGGTCTTTAGTCAGGTTTAGTGTAGGATATTGTCCATAAAAGATATTAGAAAGGTTTGTAGAAGGTATGAGAGAAATGGAAGGTTGTACATGCACAAGATATCTTAGATGGAAAAAATCATGCCATCATTTAAGTATGAACCTTTAATTATTTCTCCAGAACTAGAAACCTTAAATGAAGAAGAAGATAAAAGAAATATTGATGGTGCCAAACCATCATTTATAAGAACATTAGAGGAGGAACTAGGAGACCTTAGAGGAGGGAAAGATAGCCTTAAGAGGGAGGTTAGTGGTAAGACATATGCATCAAAATAAACTCTACAACCAAAAAAATCTAATTTACAAAGGTTAGTTATCAAGAGTATGCATCTATAACCACAAAAATAGGGGAGTAGATATTAATTAAATAACATATAATTCAAGAAATTCAGTAGGATTAGATTGCATCATAGTTGCAACAACAATACCAGACTTAGATTACATCAAACCTGCAATCATAGCAGTAACCAAAGTGACATCAAAATTGTAGTCATAGGAGTAGACAATTACACAATTGTCAACAAAGAAACCATAAGAATAATAGCAGATTCTATTTACAACGAAAAATTAGACATTGTTTCAATTTGAAGTACAACAACCATAGACAAAGCAGATTGTAGTATAGATAGTTCACATTATAATACATCAAAAACAACATTAGATTTCAAAATCATGTGATCGTAAACAACATAAAATTTGACCTTCTTAACATATATTTTATACATAATTCCGATACATAATTCAGAGTATGGGTGGGGTAATGTTAAGGGAGCAGTTATTTGTGGTAATAGTTAATTAATATATTTATATTTACGTAGTTATTGTTTAAGGTATTACTAGCTAAATTACATAGTTTTTGTCACCATTTGAATACATCATTGGACTATTTTTTTAGATGGTTATATCTTGGAAGAAGGAAGAGAAAAAGAAGAGATTCATTGTAAAACATTGAGTTTTGATGAAGTATGAAACAAAAGCACTTTGTTTTTTGGAAAACCTTTGCTTCCATAGCCAAATTTGTTGTTTTAATGTTTTTTCATACTTTCATTACTGCATTTTAATTTAAAAACTAGATATGAATAGATTTGAATGAGCAAATTTTATTAGTATTAGTTTTATGACATGGTTTAGTCTAGATATATATTAAAATATAAGATTAATAATTATGTATTTATTAGTCTTACATTCCTTTAGGGATGTACATGAAGGGGATTTTCTTCTTGCACATCCATGTGAACCTGAAATGTATTCAGTATGGATGCGAAGAGCGCATAATGATGTTGTCAAGGATGGAAATTATGAGCATTATCGAATGGTGCATGTTTAGTGGTGGGTGCCCTTCAAAAAAGGAACATGTAGCGATGCAAATTTGTATCAAGATTGTTGGGAAGGAGAGTGGAAATGTAACATTAAACCCAATGCAATGGGTGGACATTGATTACATTGCTTTTTCATTTCATGCTAAGAAAAACACAACCATGGACAACATCATAACGATTAGTGATGTGCATGCTAGTTGGGTTAATTAGAGCAAACATTGATGTGGTGATTGAAGTTAAGTATATGTAACTAAATTAAAAGCATGACACTTAAAATAATTGGCTTTTAAATAAATTTCTATGTGGGCTCGATGTGGAATATATTGTGGAAATATATGTTACTATTAAGTTGATAGATTATTTTTAATAATTTTGAATACATTTGTGTAATAGTAACATTTAATGCCCACCCAATCCTAATTTAATTATGCAATGATTACATATTAAACTACAATATTATTAAAAATGAAAGATTAATAATCTTATTAATCTAATTAGATGTTTCAATATCTTTGTAGAAATATTATTATAATATTGCCATCTTGTGGCCAATATATATTCCAAGTGTTATAATTTGTTGAATTAGGTTCCATCTTTTCTTTACATATAACTAAGTTAAACCTTTCAATATCTTTGACAAAATAGTATTATATATATCTTAAATTTAACATCTAGTGGCCACTAAATGTTCCAAGTATTATAATTTGATGATTTAGGTACCATTTAAAAAAAAAAACTAAGTTAAGCGTTTTGATGAAATATTGTAAAACACTGCTAATTTTGGTCAAATTTTGTGGTTTAGCATCCAATTTGAGAATGTTAAGTTAAGAAAAATTGGAAATGAAAAACAATTTTGTGTCGATCTTATGAAAATTTAATGGTTTTGGGCCACCAAATGAATTGAATTAAGTCCCAAAATGACATTTAAATCCAATAATGTTACCACAAATAAGGCCATTGACATCAATGAATTCCTAAAATAAGAGGAAAGTGGTACATTTTTGGAGATAGTAAGGAATGTCATTTGCAAGGTCATGAAATGTATTAAACATAATGAAATGTAATAGTCAAGTTAACTAGTGCAAGATTTGTATTTGTCTGTGTGTTTAATTGTTTTATCATGATGGTGCGAAAAGTATTATATTATGCAAGAAAGTCTTTAGAGAAGTGAAGTTGATTGGAATAATAGGATACTTCATAAGACCATTACATGTGTTCTATTCACAAAACTTAATTTGAAAATGAACCTTCCTTTGGACCCTAAACCCTCGATCTAAAATTTTGAAATTTGTGAACTATAATTATATGTGAATTGGTATTTTAATGGATAAGTAACTAGTAGTTGATGAACCAGTATTAACATTAAAATTGATAATAACATAAGTGGTGACATATGTAAAACCGATAGTTGACATAATAAATAGTTGGCAAAACATGTAGTTAGTAAAACATGTAGCAAAATTTGAAAGATCTGATTATATATAATAATTTACTAGCTGATGGTAATGATATATTATTAGTTGATTAGAACGAAGAGTTTTATCAACAATTATGATTGTTTCTTACAATTTTATTCCCTAGTTTCTACTAATTGATTAGACCAAGATGTTTTATCGACTAATTTTTGTTTAGGTGATTTGCACAAAACATTTTAAATTTGAATTTAGAGTATAAAGGAAGGTGATGGTGGAACACGAAAGACATCAAATCTCTATTCTTGGACTTCCTTTCTGAATCTCTTTAATGTATAAACTTGGAACTCAAATTTTTGAATATAGTTTTGTATTTTCATTACGAGTTTAAGTACTTGTTAACATTGAGTAGTTTGTACATGTTCAAAATTTAGGAAAGGAGATTTACATCAAGCAAGAAAAATAAATTCCCATTAAAAATCATGTTTTTTAATATTCGAATGCTTAATGTTTTCATATATGAAACTTGTGATCTAATTCCACCAAAAGTCATTTTGAATTCATTTAAAAGGTCATATTTGTGATCTATATTGGATTGTTTTATATTTCAATGTATATTGCTTTCATATATGAAATTTGTGATATCCTTCCACCACAATTCATTTTGAACTTATCTGTAATGTCATATTTGTCATATGTTTCATGCTTTTATTGATTTTGAGCTCATGTATGAAATGAAAGATACAAAATTTATCCTTATCTTCCATCATATCAAGCTTGAACTCAATTCTAATCCATATACAGAAAAAGGTTGATATATTTGTGGACCTTTAAAATTATGAAATTTGTAATCCGGTTTAAAATATTTTAAAATTTAAAATTGATTATAAAAAAACTTTAGACATGACATTTGTAAGTTGGTATAATCTATTTTCAAAACTAAATTCATGATTAATATTATACTATTGTAGCATAACTATTTAAAACTCATTTACAATGCAAATATAGAAAATATTATATATATATAGACCAATTTAATTATGCAATTTGTGGTGTATTTAAACATATAAATAAATTTGAACTTGTAATTAGTAATTTACATTTCACATGAAATATGTGATTTGTTTCCAATACAAAAAGTTTGAACTCATTTATATGTGATTAATTTTAGGACCTTTCAAATTATGAAATTTGGTAGACATGTATTTAATTATTCTATAACTACTCCACACATATTGTAACTATATTTTTTACACTACAAACATACATTCATTCATAAATTTGCACTAATTCTATACACACATACATCTACAATTTAGTAATAGATGAGATTGATGGGTATCTTTAATAACCAAAATGTATAATCTATAACATAATGCCTTAAAATTACAACAAAATTACAATTCATTTTCATGAAATTAAAACCACAAATGATTCACACATCAAATTGGAAATAAAAATTCATAGAGAAGTTTGTACTCCCCCTATTTATTAAAAACTTTGCAAAAATTTGGCAAAATCCATGTTTTATAGAAATGTAATCAAAACTAAAAATCAAATTTGTGGTATTCAACACTAGAAATCTGAATTTTTTTCTACAAAATACTTACATCACTTTGTGTTAAGGGAATTTTCTCTACCTATGTGATTCATCATTTCTCTTTCAAGTTTATAACTCTAGTTTACTAATTTGCATCACTAGGTTGCTCCATTTTTTAACATTAGAAAACATAAAAAGTATTTTAGTTTCTTGCTTATGCATTAAAAAGAACAATCTCAAGCTAGCATTCTCCAAATAGAAAGGAAACAATGTTCAAGTAAATCTCCAAAAATTTTGATTCAAAAATCCAAAACTTCTCAAATAGTTACACAAAAAAATATGGAAAGGAATTCCCCCTTTTCCTCTCTATGTCCAAATCCTCCTAGTTATACCAACTCATAGTGATGTTATAACTTAAATAATCACTAGCTAGTATAACTCAAAAATTAAAACAAGTTATTAATCACAAGTTCAAATCCTCATGTTCAATTAGCCAATCGATTACTGCAATTGTCCATTTACCAGTTCTTGTAAGAAATTGATTATCCTTTGAACCTATTAATCATAAAATTGGGTTAACATTTCCCCCCCCCCCCTTGAAATCAATCACCCAAAACCACTTGTTTAATTCATGTAGGTAAATCATCAACATGTTGTTCACATGTAATATAATAAGTTCAACCAAAGGAATCGGTTAAATTTTTTGTCTCTCCATAACAAGTGTATTCTTCAGTACTATATCTAGAGTTCAAAAAACTTCAGAGGCATGAGTAACACTATCAATCAATGTAACATGTGCGCCTACTCCAATCTCTGGTAAGATTAATGGTACAAGTTTTGGAGTGATAGGTTCTTCCAAGACTTCTACATGAATGTTAAAAACAACATGTATTTCCACAGGTTCTATGGGTAAAAGTAAAGTATAACAAACATTAGCTAACTCTACTCCTCCTCTGATGGGTTTAGGTTTTTCTGAAAAACATCAATAGGTACCTTAACAAGTTTGCCATTGAATAAGTCATACTTATAGCCCTCAAAATGTAATTGGTATGCAACCATTTCATTTAAATAGGCCTCTTCATCTGCATGAACAACGTCCTAACTTTCTTGGATATGTTTTTCAGTGATCTCTTGCATCGTTTGCCACCATTCCTTCCACTTCAAGTTCTTTTCAACTAGTGTTTGGTTTTACACCTTGAGCAAGGCGTTGTCCATAAATAATTTTAAAAACTCCTTCAATCGATTGTCCAGGTAAGTAGGTTGAAAAGCTTTATCATGTGATGTGTGAAGTGTTTTTAATTTGCCCTCCAATTCTTGAATCTGTACCCAAAGTTCGTGGGTACAATTCTCCATTTCAATGTTGACTTCTATCAATTGCTCCCTCTGTTGTAAATAAGTACCTTCCAACTCCTACATAGTATTTTCTTGCTATACACTGATGGCCTCCATTTTACCATAATCCCTTATTAACTGGTCAAAGTTTGTCTGTAAGGACTTAAGGTCATTACGTGTTTTGAAATGGGCTTGGGTTAATTCATTTGCTCATATTGTAGGGTTTCATTTTTTTTTATTGTTCTTTCAACTTCAACAACTTTAGCAACCAAGTGTTTTTTTTGCCTATTGTTTGAGGAATAGGCTTTTATAATAGTTAAATCCTTATCTCTATTTTGCAAGGTGTGCTTGTGAGTAACTAGTTCTAAACAATGGGCTTATAACTAGCTATTTGTATCCTTCAACATGTTATCAAAATTGTTGTACTTGAATCTCAAATCAATTAGATTGTCTATTGTCTAAAGCCATGTCTAAACAAGTAATGTTGTTTGTTAAAAAAGAAGGGTAACCTATTTTAGGCTTTCATGTTGGGCATAGGTTGTTGATGTCTAAGGAAAATTATAAAAAAGTTTGACATGTGCTTGTTCAATAGGGTTAGGTTGAACTAGTTGAGCCGATTTTGCATTTATTGACAATGAGTTACTAAGCTATTTTGTAAAAACATTAATTTCCTAAACAAGTAAAGGTTCCTGATTAGGTACATGTTCAAAATTAAGTTCATTTCATTCCTCCATGAATTGGTCACTCTCCGTCTTAATTAACTCATCGACTTATTGTGTGGTGATATTAGTTTCCATGTCCTCATCACCTCCCTCCATCATCATAATTCCCTGATGGGTATGAGGTTTTTTCTTTGGTGGTGAACTAGTTGATTTTGGACTCAATCGGTCCTTAAGTGTAAATGGTTTAGTTTGTACCTTCACTCATTGTGATTGTCAAATTAGTTAAGGCAATATGTTTGTTGAACACATTGATTTTGCTCATTTATAAACTACTCCTTGGTCACAACCTTAGGAGAAGCTTATTTGGATTGCTCCACAATAATCCTTTTTTCCTCTTTCCCCTACGCTGATGGTGGTTTTGGAGAATCAAAGGGTGTATCCTCCTTTAACAAAGGAAACCAATGATGTAAATAGACCTTTATAACAAGTCCAAAGTAATAGGTTGTTACCTTTCTATCAGGTGTTGTTAATCTTGATGTTATCTATTTTTTATGTTCAATCCACTGGGTCAATTCTATGGACATTTGTGTCAACATAATGGAATACTAATTAGTTTTCTTCCCTTTGTTTGCCAAGTTCAAAGTGATGGTAATGTGGTTGCTAAAATATGTTAACCTTTCACATTGATAGATGATTTGCAAGATTGTTATAAACCTAGCATGATATTTTTCCTTCATTCAAATAACGATCCATTGCTCTTTGTTGACAAATGCATTTAGTCCAACGATATTCTTCAAGGCCACTTAAGTTTCTTTGACTGATGCATTGGTCACATCTACTGCTCCTTCAATGCTGACACCAAATTACTTCACAATTAATGTTTGATCAATGGTAATTCTCTCACCATTGACAATTGCTCGAATTTGTCCATCCTTTGTGGACTCCTAGGTTTACAAAAGTTCCTCCAACATGTTTGATTATGGAACTATCCAATGAACAACAAAAAAACCTCTTAAACTGGTTCATTCTACCCTTTGCCTTTTTTTGGATCCCATTTAAATCCACTAAAGCATCTTCTATATATCTTTTGCTTTAGCAAGTGCCCACTTTTAGGTAACCTTGGCAAGTGAATTGACCTCCTCAACCTATTCTTTCCCCCAATGTTTCATCATGTACTTGGAGAGAGATTTGGTAGGTATTATAACTAGTGTGCTAGGAGAACCAACTTCTACTTCAAAAAACCCTCCTTCAATCAGTGGTAATGAAAATGTTGTTGGTCGTTTAACTTCAATAAGTTGTTGATCCCACTATGCTTTCTCTATGGCTTCGTCTTCAACTTGTTTTTCTTCAAAATCATTAATAACAATGAATGTAGGTGTAGATGGTGTAGTGTGCTTTTGAAGGACCCTCAAGTTTCTTCAAGTCCCTTTCCTACAATAGTAGAACGCTTCAATGCTTCAAAAATTACTTGCCCTATGTTTCAACTTTTTCCAAAACTCTCACTACCTTCATGAAATGCAAGAGGTGGTCTTGATGCAAGTAGTTCAATATAAATTGTTTCAATTTCTCTAAAAGTTTCTCTTTAACTCTCTGCAAATTTTTTTCTTTTGTTTTTTTCTTCCCATTCTTTTGTCGATTCAACCTCCCTTTTACTTGTTCTTTTTTTAAACTGGTCTAAGGCACTCATTGCTTCATTTTGATACAATAAGGAATATAGGGAAAGCCAAAATGAAAAATGAAATTTTATTTCAAAGGACATGCTAGTTTTTTGTATTGTGGTTGAAAAATGGAAAATGGCGACATGTGGAAAACAACACAACTTGTAAGGCATACTATCCTTTAAAAATCGACACATGTGATTAGGTTTACCGATACATCATTACTTTGCACATAATTAGGGGAAACAAATTGGTTGTGAACCAATTGCCTTGTCAACATGCTAAATCACCTTGTTGAACCAATTATGGTTTAGTGAAATTATTGTTGGGTTTACTTTCAATCAAATGGTTTGTTGTCAAATTGGTGTTGGTTTGAATTATAACATTGACAAATAAATTACAAATGTGAATAGTTTCAACCGGTTCCTCTTTTGACAAGTTGTCAAAATAAGTTTCCTCAATTTGTTGTTGGTTAGACAGGTTATCAAAATACTTCACTTCTACTATACTTTTGATTAAAAATCACTAAGTTTAACCATAATAGGTTGAAGTGTTTGATCCTCTATAAACCTACATGGTTTTAACTTGTTGGTGTTGACTAGTATCGGATTATGATCGAATTTATCAATAGTTACTAACAATATTATATTATTGGGTAAACAATATTGGATCCTAAATGGTCCAAACCATTGTCTTTGAAACTTAAAGGTATGTGCTTTGACAGCCCTTGGAAACCATAAAACATAATCCCTAAACTAATATTTTGTATCAATGTAACGATTTTACCATAATGACCAATTCCATTTATTATAAGCTATTAGGTTTTGGGCTACTAACGAAATTTCCTACAACTTTTTAAACTCTAACATGTAGCTAGTTAGAACTTTGATAGGATTTGGATCGTATGTTTGCCTTAGCTTGAATGGTAGCAAGTATTCTGTATGTAATAATGGGTGTAATCCATAAACAAGTTGAAATGGAGTGTGATCAATTCCAACCTTGAAATTAGTTATGTAAGAAAATTAGATTATGGACAAGTGTTCATCCTAGTCATTCCAATTCTCATTCACCAGTTTCACGAGTACCTAAATGCGTACCTTGATATGTTATAATAGTAAGTGGACAACCAAACCGGGTAAGAATATGGTCATATAAGAACTTCACAATAATAATAGTTGTATTAATTCACAAAGCTCTAGCCTCCACCCATTTAGTAGCATAATTGGTGGCAACCAAAATATACCAATTGCCAAAGTAAACTTGCTAGTTTAATAGATCCAATAAAATTCAATCCCTATTTCTAGAAAGGTTCTTCAAGCATAATAGTAATTAACTTTGCCATATTTTGTGCTAATAAGTTACCTATTCGTTGGCACACATCATAGGTCTAATAGAATTCATGAATGTCTATGTTCATGGTTGGCCACCAATAACCGACATCAAGAATTTTTTTCACAACGATGTTTGATGATAAATGTCTTCCGCCAACTCCACTATGTAGTTATTGTAATATAGTCGGCACTTGTTCAGGTTGCAAAACACGATGGAATTTGTAATCTTGCCCAAATTCGTAAAATATCCCATTTTGTAACATAAACAACTTACCATTTTGGGCTAAATATTGTCATTGTGAAGTTGTAAATCTTTTTGGCACCATCCTTCTATCAAATAATCATAAATGCTTTGTAACCACTATGGTTGTAAGGTGAACATGTGAGCATCAATGGTTTAATAAGGTACATTAACCAATTCTACTTGATTGGGCAATCTACTCAATGCACTTGCCATCAAATAGGATCTACCGAGCTTATAAATAATTTTGAAATCATGCTCCAAGAATAACAATAACCACCTAACTATTATGCCGAAAACTTGTGGCTTATTAACCAAGTGCACGAAGGCCATGTGATCAACATACAATGCAAATCAATTACCCATTAAGTAATGTTTAAATTTGTGTAAGACATAAACCATATTTAGGGCTTCTCTTTTAGTAGGAATATAGTTTCTCTCAATTGAATTTAATAAAATGGAAACATACATAACCAATTGGTCAAACTTATTGATTAGGTTTTGTGCTAGTGTGGCTCCTATTGCTAATCGAGATGCATCTTTATGAATGTGAAACTCAAGCTTCCAATTTGGACTAATTAAAATAAGGGCTTGTATGTATCAATTTTTAATCTCTTCCTAAGCATTTTGGCATTCTTCAATCCACTCCAAGACTTTAGACTTTTTGAATAACTTAGTGACATATAACATGATTAAAACAAAGTTTTTGATGAAACGCCTATAAAATTGGGCCATCCCATTGAAAACTTTACTCTCCTATGGGGTGGTAGGTATTGGCATCTTTACTAAGGCTTTAACCTTCTTAGGATCCATGACCTTGCCTTCTTTGGACACTATGAATCGTAATATGGTTCATGAAAACACCATGAATGCACACTTCTTGGGGTTCAAACTGATACCAAACTCTCTACACTTAAGAAAACATTTTTTCAACTTCTCAAGGTGGGTTGACATGTCAATAGAAATAATAAAGTTTTCAAGAAATATCTTCATGAATACATCAATGTATTCATGAAAAAAATTAGTTATTTCCCTTTGATCAGTGGGCAGTCCATTTTTGACACCAAATGGCATCAGAACCCACACAAAAGCTCCTAATAACAAAGGTGGTTTTATGTTGGTCCTACAGTGTAATTGATATTTAATGATATCCTAAAAACCCATCCAAAAGGGTATAAAATTCGTGTTTAGCAACTATGTTGATAACCTCATCCATAAAAGACAATGGGTAAGGATCCTACTTTTTTGTTACATTGGGTTTCCTAAAATTAACATAGATCCTCAACTTCCCATTCTTTTTAAGAACAACCACTATTGGATACAATCATGTTGCTTCCTCAACTAGTTTCATAAAACTAACAACAAGTAACTTGTTTATATCCTACTTGATAATGTCAGCATAATTGGGATTCAGCCTGTACCTTGCTTGATGAAAAGGTGTTACTATGGTGTTTAGTTCAATCTTGTGTTGTGCAATCTCTAGTGGTATATCTTTCAAGTCTTTGTATGTCTAGGCAAATACATCTTTGAATTCCTTTAAAAGCTCAATCAATTGAGTTGTGATAATCATTTCAAGTGTAGAATTCACTTTCACCTATTGCACATTCTCCTTAGTACCCAAATTGACTTTAGTCAATTGCTCCTCCTCAGTAATAGTCTAATTTGCTATGGTTAGATCTTGTACTTGCTCCCAAGCAAGTGTCTCATCAATAATCAATTCCAACCTCTGGGTGGAAAAAAGTTTTAAGTAAATGTTGTTTGACAATATCAGGGGGTATAGCTAATTTCATAGCTAATACATCTATTGGTACAATAGGTTGTTTTAGGATTGGTTTTACCATGTTAATATCTAGTATGTAGACCAGTATGTAGGTTCACTATGAGTAGGTACTACTATAGATCCTATAGAAAACATGTTTAACTCTATGGCAAACATCACATCCTCTTCATCATCAAATATTCCAAAATAGAAATCATAACAAATTAAGACTTTTGGTCTTTTAGTTTGAATACCAAGTTTCTTGGTAATAGGTATGGTTCTCATTGTACCAGTTCTTTGTATGGTTACAATATTAGTTCCCCAATCATGGGATACTTTTGCATTTTTCAACCATGGGCATCCAAGTAACATTGAGTAACTAGAATATAATACATTACTATTGATAACATTAAATGTAGCTATATAGGGTATTCCATAAACAAATATTTTCAAATCCTTAATAAGACCAAGTGGTTTGGTTATGGTTTGATATGCCATGCACATATTATAAGGCGTTGGATTAGGTTACTAGACCTAATTATATCCTCAAATTCATAGTAATGATGTTAATTGCAAATCCTCCATTAATCAACACATCATTAATAAAATTCTTACCAACCTAGACTTGAATCATAACTATCTCATGGCCAATAGCTATTTGTTGAACATGTAGGTTCAAGTTTGATCAATTGAAAAGGCTTGACTAGTTTGAAAATGTACTAGCACAATCTTTAGAAATTGCCCCAATTTGATCGCATATTTAGTTTCCAAAACTTGAGTATTGATGTTTCCCAAAATATACTCCAAAGTCTTATATGGTGTCATAGTTTTTGATGTCAAATGAACATGTTGCTTATTTATAATTGGTTGACTTATTGGTTCTTATAAACCAACCCAATTTGAATGAAGTGGTTTTTTAAAATCAATGGATGCTTGCAATGTTGAATCACTTCGTTATAATTCCTTTATAGTATGAACAAATGAATTATGTAATTGTTCCTATGATTGCCAATTAACTATTGCTTTTGCCTTCATCAGCTCCTATTATCTAAGAATTTATTGCTTTGGCGCTTGGTCGTGTGTTGTGACAACTACAAATACATTGACTTGGACATTATCAAGTTTAGGATTTTTTGCTACTACAGTAGTAATAATGTTCAGTTTAATCCAACACATATTATGAATTTATGCCTTTTTAGGACAACTAAGAACATGATGCTTAAAACTAAAATAAATAATACAAGGATATCTTAATGGCACTCTAATTAGCTCAACAAGTTGTGCAGTCATTTCAACTATCGATTCAACAACTTTAGTGGGTACAATATGAATTCATGGTTCTTCCTTATTTCTATTATGACAAGTTTTCTTTTGCATGACTTCTTTTACCACAATTTGATAAGGTTAGTTATTGCCTAGAAGTTGTATAAGTGAAAATGGGCTATGAAATCGGTTTGCACTGTGGTTGAATTATTAAAATGTTATAGTTTGTTATAATTAATCCACTTTCCTCACAAATTACTAAAGCTTCCTTACATTGAATCAGGGTATCTCTTGTCATACCTATTATTGCTAATCTAAGGTATGGTTGTGGACCTACTCTAAATATGTAGTAAGGAAAACATCATTAGTTCTCTCACATGTAAACAATTAGCCAATTTAAATAAACGTTTGTAATAAACTTCTACCCATTTGCCAACTTGTCATAATAGAAATAGGGAAGAACCATGAATTCTTTAACTGCATATAGACTTCTTCATCATTTTTCACGATTCAAAAAAGCTTGCAAAATGCTTACTTCAACTCACCAAAGGTGTAGTTAGAATAATTTTTACAAAGTTCTCACCCCATTTTGAAATGTTATCTCATAACGTAAAACCAAATAGGTTGATGATGTTTGCCTCCACAATTTCACCATTGACTCTAATCACTTTCTTAAAAAATTTAATGTGAGCATCAAGATCAGTATCCTTCACATATGTGGGATATTGGAGCTTTTGATATGACAATTTATTGGTTGGTTAAGATAGAATTAAAACTGGTTGGTACCATGGTGGCATGAATATCCTTGGATTAAATGTTTGCCATCCATTAAATCCAATAGGTGGATTTGGTGGCAGTCCTCTAGGTGAGTCTCAATCAAGTGATCCTCCTCTTAGCTAGCCTCCATTAGGCGATTCTCCACTAGGTTGTGGATACGAATTAACCTTCTTGGGTTGCCAAATAGGAACACCATTACTATAGACTAGTAGCCCAATGGTAATAGGTATATTAACATGTAAAGCAAATGTCGTCACTTGTGGAACAAGCACACCTCTTGTGACAGGAATCAATTGTTCGAGTCCTAAAGTGGGAATTTTGATAGGATATTGGTTTTGCACCAATTTTTCAATAGGTGGCACTTGTTTTGGTTGAATAACATTGATTACATTCTCCTTCTTCTTTCCAAAAATCAATGGACTAGGTCCTTTGATTCTTAAATAATACATTGAGTACATGTTAGGATCCATAGGTACAAAAGATGGTGTTGTATTATACCACATTGGGTATGGTATTGTTTTAGGTTGTCGTGCTATTAATGGTGTAATAGGTTGTGGCCAACCTACATGTTGACTAATCGACATTGGATTGGTAACCAAACTCGGTTATGTCTAGGTTTGTTGTACAAATACACCAACATGGTTTGCTAGTGTGCTCAGTATCACAAGCCGTAGAGAAGTTTGTAGTTATTCTTTCATTAATCTCTTCAATTTATCATCCACAAAAGGATAATTTGTGAATTCATGTCCAACCTATTAACAATATGCACAAATTAATGTAGCTTCAACAATAGGTTGGGTGGGTGTAACTAGTACAATTCGTTGAACTAATGGTCGTTCAACAATTTTCATGATAAATACACATGGCCAAATAGTTTGATGAAGTGGTTGTGTTTGTTGAACAACAATAAGGGCTACTATTGCTTCCACCAATTTTTCATGTTGATGAGAACTTGATTGGTGTGAAGGTGTTTGTTCCAAGTTGCATAACTATTCCAATTAGATTAAAAATTGATTACATTCCAATATTGAATCGACTACAATTAGATTCAAAACAAAAATTGATTTAGATGCATAGTACCCAACAATTGGTGCTAATCGAAAGGGTGTAATTGTTTTGGGAAGATAGTAACCGGGTGTCATAAATTGCCATTTGTGTCTTAAAAAGGTCACCTCATCAGCATGTCGAACAAGTTTGGTATTTTCTACATTTGGTTATGCATTTGACTTCCATTATTGGGATTGCTGGGGTGTCAAAAATCAACCAATTGAAGGTACTTGCTCCTTTCTTTCCTCTTGCTCTATAGGTATTTGATGAGAAGGTACCTCTACTATAACATGTTGTTGAGGCTCATTACTAAGAGCTTCAATTGGTTGTATTCCTTCGGCTTGAGAACGTGTTTATTTTTGTGGTTGAACCGCCTCACAAATAGGTTATTGTGGCACTTCTAATCTCAATTGACTTCTAAGGCCTCTTGTGACTACTTTTGACATCTTTTAGAAATCACTTATGTAGGTTTCCTTTTGGTCAACAAATTGCCAATAAAAATATCAAAACTCAACATGTATATCTAAAGAAATTCGTGATTACTATTTGTAAAGAAGAACAAAAGTATGGACAAAAGAAAACTCTTAAAACTTACTACAAATCCAAACTTAAAATTATAAAAGAAAACAATTACCAAAACCAAAAAGCATAAACATTTTTTTGCTTACAATTTCATTCCACTACATGATTGCCAAACATTAAAGGTGTTTTCTGCCTATGTGATTTATCATTTCTCTTTCAAGTTTATAAGTCTTGTTTACTAATTTGCACCAATAGTTTATTCCATTTTTGAACATCAAAAAACATAAGAAGTATTTTAATATCATGCACCAAAAATAACAATATCAAACTAGCAATCTCAAAATAGAAATGAAATAATGTTCAAGAAAATCTCTAGCAATCTTGATTCGGAAATCCAAAACTTTTCCAAGAATTACACACAAAAAAAATATGGAAAGGAATTCCCCCTCTTCCTCTCTATGTCCAAATCCTCCTAGTTATACCAACTTTTAATGCTTTTATAACTTAAATAGTCGCTAGCCAATACAACTCAAAAATTAAAACAAGTTACTGGTCACAAGTTCAAATTCTCTTGTCCTATAAGCCAACCGGTTACTACAACTGTCCATTTACCAATCCTTGTAACAAATTGATTATCCTTTGAACCTATTATTCAAAAAATTAAAGTATCCTCAATCAAAATGCCTTACTAGTTATTGGTTAAGTAAACCAATTATTATGTACATTGAAAAATTGGGTTAACACTCTTTTACTCCTAAAATGTGTCTGCATGAATGTCCTCAAACCAAAAGAAAATCCCACTTGTAGGCAATCCCCAAATCATCATCAACATGAACAAGAAAACAAAACTCCAACAAGAATTCAAAATTCAAACCCCTTGAAGTGTCTAATGGCCTATTCCTATCCATAATGTCTTGTTATCCCAAAAATTATGTAATTTGCCTACTCCTTTAACATTACCCCCCCGCCCCCCTTGTACTCTAGATTCCATCCCTTAAATACTTGTGGAATAGCAAAAAATGAAATGTATTCATTAGTCAACATCATGTGCTTATAATTGTTCAACTGCAACTTTTGTACTCTCATTTTGTACAACAACTTGTGGTTCTACACCTACTTCTGATTCTGTATTTCTTACCTCCTCTTTCACTTACTTATGTTATGGTTCCACTTCGAATGTATACATTTGTAATTACTTTGCCTCTACTTTGGAGTGGTCTTCATCTGTTTTCGTTCTTAACCCTGATTCATCTGTGGTTTTTTATCTCCTTGACCTTCTCCCTTAAGTATTTGTGGTTCCTCGACATGCACCTCCTCCTCTTCATCCATCCCACTAGGCCTTGCTTCATTTTCTTCATCTTGACTCAATGCTTCTATGCTTGTTCGGCTTCCACATACAAAATACGAGAAGGTTTTCTGATATACCTTTAGTTTGTATTTGTATGTTCTTTCATTGGCTCTATGTTAGACTAAATTTTTCTCCAACTCCTTAGAAAAATATTTTTCTATGGCTTCCCACCACTCTTCAGAGTCCACATCAAAATCTTTCATTTTGCTTTTAGTTTTCATGAAGGTATAATATTATAACATATGGTCATAATCTTCTAATTTTTTCTTCACACAAACTGGATCAAGACTTTTTTCCTCTCATTTGCACTCTCCAATTGCGCTTGCAGCTACTATAGATTCCTCTAATGCTCTTTAATTTTCTCCACCAACTTGTCTATCTTTGCCTCTATTTTTTTCTAATTTCTTCAAAATTGAATATAGAAGCTCTCTTCAAATTTATTAACTCTAGATTTGTTAATGCATTTTCCTTTTTCTTATTCTCTTTAGTTTATGCCTCTACCTAATTACTAAAGGCCTCCTATTGTTTATAATTAAAAAATATCTCTATCCAATTTCTTTTTATGGTTTCCCAGTCTTTGGCCATCTTCCTCAATTCCTCTGTTTGGGATTTCATCAGCCTTGTTTTCTCCTTGAGCTTTTCATTCTCCTCTTTAATCCTCAACATTAACATTTTGATCTTGTGTTGATTCTTTGTCTTTTGTTATTGTTAATTATGGGCTTGTATTCCCAACATATCAATAAAATCCCATTTAATTCTACATCCCCTTTCACCTCTCTACAACATAAAAGGATAATGTACTTTAAAAAGGTTTTCCGGGTCTTAAAATTAACTAAGCCGTACATCAATTTAAAAAAAGAGTCTTCTATGCTGAAATATCCAAAGGTTAATTCAACTCTTAATAATTATTAATTGGAGGTTTATCAAGATTCAAATCATTAACACTAAGGAGAACTATGGAACTAAAGCTTAACAATTTGTGGTATTATAATCCATGACTCACAGGAATTGACGCGCTCCCAAGTCACGGGGTGAAACCCACTTGAGGGTCTCACAAAGTCAAGTTGCGGAAGTTGAGATTTGGAGGCATGCTCCCGGCTTCCAACTCTAAAAAGGGGTAGAGGGTCGAGTTGGGAGCCCGGGGATTAGACTAGGAAGAAGGTTTAGTAGATCAAGCATGAATCTGCATCAAAACAAACCACCCACGTGGTTAGTTCACATTCCGGGACACCCTTGGGTGTTGGGACAAGCCACGGGCACTTTGGACCACGAGACACACCACGGCTCGGACTCGGGGGAAGCCACCACCTTCCCCCATATAGTATTCTTTGCGCCACCCCGCCGAGGCTACATCCAAATGGATCTTTTTCCTGGGACTCCCAAGTTGGAGTCCCGAAACTGTCCCGGGTGGAGTCCGGGACTTTGGGAGGTCATAACTCCCGACTGACAGGTCTGATCGTGACGAGGTCTGAACCAAACTTATAGCCCTCATCGAGATCTTTCCAACGACGTATCGCACTCTCAATTCGGAGGTCGGGAAGAGGTCGATTCCCGACTTTTTGTGGTCGGGAGTCAAATTGCCAGTTTGACTCCCGGCCCTTCTTTTTCCCATAACTTGAGCTACAGATGTCCAAATGACCAATGCGAGGCCATTTTCGATATCTACGCTTCAAGACCTTTCCAATGACGCTAAGAACACCCCAATGCGAGGTGTTTTGGGCCTTGCTGTCGAACTCTGAACATTCGGGAGTCCCGGAGGATTCCAAATCTTCACTTTTTCCAAGTGTTGGGCTTCACCCCCACACTTGGCCAAAGTAGGGTTGCGACATGAACCACTTCGTAAATAGAATATTTAAAACAAGCCTTGAATAATATTTATTTGCCTTGGTTTTGCTAGAAACCGAGTTAATTGTTGCCTTTTTATGTCATTATATCTAGCAACTTAATTTAACTAATAATTGGGTCAACACTATGGAACACTAGTTAATAGGTTGCCCTCTATTAGCTAGGTCAAAAATAATAACAATCCAATTGCTAAAACAATCAAACCTCTTTTTTTAATGGAGGATTTGCAAAATAGGTACAAATATTGCATGAAATTCCTCCTTCATGTACTACACTCCACTACTCATTCTCAACAAAGGCATGTGGACATGCAATCATTTTTTAGGTGGTTTTGGCTTTTTCAAAAGTTGCATTTGTAACATCTATTGTCCCTTCTTTGGAAATTCCAAGTTTTTCATGAATAAATACCTAATCAATGAGGATTTCTTGATCACGTACTTGTGCTTGAATTCTTCCATCTTCTATTGTTTTTCAAGTTCATACGAAGTCTCGTAATAAGTCTTATTTTCACATTGTCCAATGTAGGTTGAATAGGCCCTCTAAACCAGTTTGTTTTGCCCATTTGAGTTCATTGGAATGCATTGTCATCCACTGTAACATCTTTTGACTCTCCTTCACCTTAGACAATGTTTTTTTTTTATAGGTTTTCAACCTATGTCATGCCCGTATGCACGGCCTCATACATGATGGCTGGTTACATGCATGCGAGTCATATCTTTTAGGGTTAATGTACGTTCTTAAGTGATTGTACGTTATTAGGTGTTTAGGGTTTCAGCTTTTTGGTGGTTGTATAAAAGGGCCAAGCCCTTCCCTTCTCCTTTAGTTTTTCTAGAATTCCTTGTATGAGAGTTGCTTCCATAGTCTACTTGGATTTTCTAGATGCTCACGGTGGTTACTACACGGCCATCGTCTACATACATGTTCATTCCTTCTTTGCAATTCAATTCAATTCTAGAAAAACTCCACTTTATGTGCTTCATGTTGAAAGCCACAAATTTCTTTTACTTGTAAGTTCTTGAGTTATTGTTGCCATTGCTACTATTGCCGTTGCTAATACTGTTGCTGGAGGGTGTGTGTGTTGGTGCTATCAAAGGGAGTTGACATTGTTATAAGAAGGAGCTGGTGTTATGCCAACCAATAGAGTCGGGAAACAGGTTTCGAATCTCGCTCCTTTTTTTCTTTCTCACTCTCATTTTCTCTCCTGAAGCTATCGAGTAGAAAAAATAAAAAAATAAAAAATTTAGCCGCAACGCCCCAGCGCCATTGCTGCAGTAGCGCTGCAACAACAACAACATCTCAGCGCCATCGCTGTTGCAGTATTGCAAGCGACAACGCTGCCATCGTTGTGACCTTGGTTCGTCCAACTTTCGTCGGACGATTCATTCAAGCCTTGTCGTCATGCGCCCTGTAGTCTTGCATCATGCCGCCTTGCGCCCTGCGTCCTGCCATCCTACGCCATTCGCAACAATGCATTGTATTCTTCAAATTATACGTTGTGTTAGAATTTTGTAGTTAGTGCTGCATACTATCACAAAATTTTGGGGCATGGGACAACACCATGTCCTCGGATGATGAAAGTACTACTACTCATCTAGAGCCAACGTATCAGTTACGAAGTAACACACAACCCTTTGAACCAATGTCTTTGAGTTCATGATCTTCACGACGGTACCATCAAGCATCCACAGCACCATCGTCATCTAGTACTACTCCTATTAGGAATTTAGGTTCAGGTTACACTACATCAACAGTACATCAAAGTCCATTTGGAGGGGTTAATCAGTGGGGTACACATGTTGCTGCGCCTACATTCACACCATCACCGTATACTCCGTTGCAAGCTGTGACTTCAACACCCATATACACCATGGAAGTCAACAGTTCCTCGGGGAGAATTGAGAAGTTCAGCAGAAGGCCAGGTACTATTTCTTTGAGGGAGTTCAAGGCAACTTTTTCAACTGTGGTTTCTGAATTGGAGCTCAAGTATGGTGCTAATTACACCGAGGTGTTTACATTCAAACAATTGGCCCGTTATGTGCACTATGAGGCATTGGATGTCTACGAGCAACATTCTGCAAGGATTTTGGGTGTCACCCAAGCTCCCAATCCAGCTTACGCCATAGCCATCGCCACCACCTCTCAAGCTGCATTGCAAGCTGCAATTGCACATCACGGGACTGTGCCGAATAATCTAGACCCAATACCTACCTCAATAAACCTTTATCCTCAACGATTCATTGTTGCTACTACAAACATTCCTCTCACCACTGATGCGCCAGCTTTTGTTGATCCAGTGGGGAAATTCTTTCGAATTCTTGAGCTAGAATTTCCAGTCAAAAGTTCTGAAAAAAATTCTACAGCTCGCCACCTTCTCACGACAGAAGGATGAAACCCTCAAGATGTTCTATAAGAGGCTTTTCAAATTCAAAGAGGATACCCAGAGCATCACAGACCTAGAAGCTGCCCACCGGTATCTTCATTCATTGGAAGGTACTCCAACACTGCACGCGCAGGTTTTGCAACGGGTTTTTGCAGAATTTGGAGACTCGTACACTTTGATAGATGTGTACAACATTTTCGAAAAGCTAGAATTGGCTCATGCACACTATGAGGCCAGTACTATGAGGCCTCCATCACATTCAAGGCCTCAACCTACACCAGCTGCGCCAACTAGATCATCACATTCTTCTTCAAGGACTAAAGCGATGCACTCAACTACACCCATCCTACCTTCTTGCAACTATTGTGGCAATCCTGCCCACAAAGCTAGTGAGTGTAACATTCCTTCCGAGGATCTCTTTTGTGATTATTGTGGGAAAGAGGGACATTAGGAATTTGTCTGTTTTGCCAAGTTCCCAGAGCGGAAGCAACTCCGATTACAACGGCAAAATCTGCCAGCATCTTCCACTGTCCCTCAACCAAAAGCCAAGGCACCTCAGCCTTCCACTTAGGCTTTGCCCACCAAGGGTAATTCCAGCAAGAATGCTAAGAAGAAGGAGCAAAATGCTGATAAGAGGGAGGTGCTTCAAGCCCATGCAATTCAAGTTCAGACTTTACAAAATGAACTTGAATCATTGAGGGCCCAACTTGCTAATCTAAAAGGC
>Ga0209208_10001657_pt1 | contig 31606 bp, 30 predicted proteins | sample S1TSphfallax_3_FD_187694 | JGI IMG/M metagenome (GOLD analysis project Ga0209208, IMG submission 187694) | Host-associated microbial communities from peat moss isolated from Minnesota, USA - S1T2_Fd - Sphagnum fallax MG (SPAdes) (version 2) | ecosystem: Host-associated > Plants > Peat moss >...
GGGGGGGGGGGGGGGGGGGGGGTGGCTGGAGTTTTTTTTTCATTTTTCTTTTGTTCCTAACATGTTCCCTTCAAGTTCCCAATGGGTTCCCAATATATTTCCTTGGTTCCCAATGTTTTCCCGGTGACAAACATGGTTTAGGGTACCACTTAATTTCAAAAACCTTCAAGAACTCGCGTTTTTTTTTCATGAAAGAACTGCAATGAAGTCCCGGATTTTTGGCTCCTCATTTTTTTTCAAAAAAGTTTGAGAACCATCGGTGTGTGTGTGTGTATATATATATATATACCGGATGCATCAGTGTTTTTTAGTGTCAATTTGTGATGTTGTCAAAGTGGCAATTGTCCATTGGAAGATTTTAGCCAAATTTGGTTGTGATGTTGTTAAAGTGACAATTGTCCGTAGGAAGATTTAGCCAAATTTGGTTATAAACAAAGATATGAGATTAAAAGAACTTTAAACATCCTTCCATAATTTTGGGTACCTACTTGAGTCATGTATTGAAATCTGGCAATTTTTACTAAATTATTTTTTGATTATTTTTTGACAAAATGGTATATTCAATAATTCTTGCACGGTAACTCTAAACACTACCAAACCAAATTGGTGCACTCGTACTCATCGAGGGCTTTCCAAGGGTACTGAGAACACAACAAAAAGGGGGGGGGGGAGGGGGCGCTGCCGAGGTGCGATGGTTTGGGAGATCTCAATGTGACAAACAAGCCAAAGAAACTACCTTCCTTAATAAATAGATTTTAATTTAAAAATTAAATAAAAAAAGAGAAACTCACTCCTATTTCCCAATGTTTTGATATCTCAAAAGTGGTGATGATTTTTTTTTTCCCCCAATTTCTTTCTAAAAAAAATGTGATAATTACACAATTGGAACTCCTCCTAGAGATAAGTTTAATTATAAAACTTATTAAATTAGGTTTAAGACTAATTAATTAATTAATTTGTTAGTTTTTTTTAGAAATAAACTTGCTTCTATGTTATTAAATGTTGAGTGAGGCCTTTGAGCAGCAGCAATACTAACTATGTAGTCACAACCCGCCGCCCCCACAAATGTTTCGTCATGACCGTTTTGTTTTTGCTGTAGTCAGGTCTTCTGCGTCTGACAATCTGCGGCTTCTTTAAAAAATTGTTACCACCGTTGGGGATTACCCCATATGTATGTTTGTAAGTTTTTTTTTTTTCTTTTTTTTCTTCCGGGTCAATGTGATAAGTGGTGGTGCTCTGTCCGCAGCCTCTGCAACTCCAGGACGATGGCACTCCAAACCGAGAGTAAAATACAGCACTACAAATGCCAAGAATATGCCATCATAAGTCCGATTTTTAAAAATTTTATTGCTTTGATTCAATACCAATCGGTCATGCTCTAGAACCCCCCCTTAGACACTCATAAATAATATATATATATTTTTTCATATAGAAATTTAGGCGAAATTTAGCCAAAAAAAGAGAAAAATTAATCAAATTTGCACTTAAAAAAAACAAAACAATCCAAATTTTTGACCAATTTTTTGACAAATTGTGGAGAGGGTGCCTTTAGGTAAGTAAACCCCATTTCTTCTCCCCCAACCCCCTTCCTTAGGTAAGAGAGCACTGAACTTAACACCAAACTCCAAAGCTCCGGAGCAACGTCACGACTCTAGTCACTTTAGCACAAAAGGCACAAACCACCCAAAACTTTTTTTAAAGAGCTTGTTTTTTTGAAAAAAAAAAGAAAAAAAAAGCTTTTACTTTAAGAACTCGTAAATCAACAAATGACAAATGTAAGAAGCTCCTTCCATAATAGAGTTGTCTGTAAAGTCATGCGATTAGGGGCCAAGAATCGTCAGATTCAACATAATAGGGCATTCAAAAAAAAAGAAAAGAAAAAAAGTTGAATTTGCTATAGGCAAGAAAATTTCAAAAATTTCAATTCCCCAATTTTTTGGTCTAAAAAAAGACGCAATTTGTTGGGTTAAAAATTCAAAAAAAAAGAAAAAAAGAAAAAAAGGTGGGGGGTGGCCAACTCTGGGTAAGACGTAGTAGCAAAACCGATATTTCGGAGAATACGGCGTATTTCGTGGGGGGGGGATACGCCGTATTCTAAGGAGATACTTCGTCGTTTCCGCCATGCCCGGTCTCTCTCCTTCACGCACTCATGGAAACGCACAGAAAACAGAGTTTTTGCGGTTTCTGGACACAGAGCGCTCAGGCGGAGGACGAACCGGTTCCCTTGTTCTAGTGCAGAACGAGCTGCTTCAGCTTCTGTCGCTGCTGCTGCTGCTGCTATTGATCATGTCGTCTTTGCTGCAGTCTGGTTATAATCGTCGACGGCGTTGTTCTTGTTTTTCCTGAAGGTAGGTAGGTAGGTGCGTAGCTGCGCTTGGCCGGTTTTTGTTTTGTTTTGTTTTGCGTTTTTTTTTTTTTTTTTTTTTCTGTTGAGGATCGAGCGACGGACGGTTTGGTTCCCTGTCTTGAAATCTTGTTTTTTGGCTGTCTCTCGATCGTATTTTGCGGTGGAACTTGTGTTTTTTTCTTTTCATTCAGCTTTTGTCGCGACTCATCATTCACGCATGCATCTAGTATCTCTCTTTGCGTTGCCATCGCTAAGGCAATAAATTTCTGTTGTTGTTGCAACTTGTATAGCTAGCAACAACAACAACAACAACAGAATTTGCTTTCGTGGACGAGTCTGTGTTGTAGTACTAGCCTTGGCAGCTCGATGCAGAGGAAGAAATTATTAGCGGTCGAAGCTTTGAGTGAACGATTTTGGAAGTCACAGCAGCTCTGAATTCTACAAGAATAAAATTAGTGTCAGGAGTTCTCAGAAGCTGCTGCTGCTACTGCTGGACTCACCGTGTCTCTCTGGAGCTTTGTGTCCATCTCTGTGCTGCTTGCTGCTGTCGAGCAGACTAAGCCTTATATGTGCCAAGCTGCAGTGAGTTCCCCTGTGTTATTTGCGAAGAATCTCTCTCTCTCTCTCTCCCGATATCTCTCTCTGTCTCTGTCTCTCTCCAGGCCGCGTTCATGACGTATATGTTCTATCTCCAGGTCCTGCTTTGTCGACGCACGAGTCCACAATACAGCAATTGACGACGGCAGCAGCTTCCCGTTTTCAATTGCGTAGTGTGGAGCCCAGCTCGAGAGCTACCTTCATTTTGCTATCGAAAATCTGTCTTGTGTTTGCTAACGTAATCAAGCAATGAGGAGCTCATGCCGTGATGAGAGTTGAATACTATTGCACTGGTCGAAGCTCTGCCGACGACTATGCAGCAGCAGAAGCAGCATCACTGTCGATGCAGCATTCGTGCCGTCAGTACCCGAAAGTTATTTCTGGAAGTTGGTAGCAGCAGCAGTAGCAGCCATGGAAGAAGCGTAGAGCTTTTTTTTGCTCTGAAAAATCCAGGGTGATGATGGAAATACCAGCTGAAGAATTCATTTTTTGTTGTCACTACTCATCACTCGTCTGCAGGAGCTCTACTTGTTTGAGCAGAATCTGCTCCAGAAAGTAGAGTACAAGCTGCAGCAGGCTCAACAGAACAGGCTTCCATCAAAGGTATATAACAAAAGCTCCTGCACTCGAGCAGCTGCCATGGCTATGGTTCTCATCAACTGCATACATCATCAAGACTTGCTTGCTGCACAAATGTTGCAAGATGGATTGATTCTTCAAGCTGGCTTTTGTGTGTGTGTGTGGGTTTGTTTTGTTTTTCAGATGGTTGTGAGCTCCTCGCAGAGCTCTGCACGGGTGCATGACTTTGAATTGTGTTCAAGCCATGGCTGCAACAGCAGGAGGTCGAGGAACAGCTTTGACAGCAAGCACAGGTTAGTCTTCATGTGATTTGGTACCCTGACCCAAACTTTCATTTTGCCGTTTCCAATGGAGGATACTTCTTGCATCATCTTGACTGTGACAAGAATCATGAGATTGTCAAGGTACCTGACGGACAGTTTCTTTGTTTTTGGGCCATGATCTGTACAATGCAGTCCAAAACAGAAAAACATTGCAAGTAAAAAACAACACAAGGATCGTCATCGTTCTCCATCATCATCGGCAGCTGCAAAGCTCCGCCTTTTTGACAAGTTCAGGGACATGCAGCAGCGGTGGCATCCAGACTTTGAAGAAGAGGTAGGTAAGACTGTAAGAGGAGGACTTGCACTTTGCAACTTTAAAACCATGAAGAAAAAAAGAAACTGGTTCTTGCAGCAGCGGCAGCAGAGCTCTGACTTGAGCTACTGTTGGTGTTCTCTCTTTCTCAATACCAAAAGATTGCATCAGATTCTGTGACTCTGAGCTCTGTGTGTGATGATTTATGTACTCTCGGGTTTGCAGGATGGTGATTCTGAAGGACTTGATGAGACATCAAGGACATTTGAGAGATTGGTACAGCGCTCAGCTTTGGAGGAGGAAGTGAGTTAGTTGCTATCTCTCTCTCTCTCTCTCTCAGCTTATGCCCGGGCTGTGGGTTTGTTTCTTGTGTGTATTCGAGCTGACAGATCTCATGGGTTCCTTTGTTGAATCTGATATATTTTTTCTTTTTTCCCCAATGATAGGAGGCTTGACTTGGTGCACTACTGTGCAGGTGTTATTGTTGCAAACGCGTCTGGAGGAGGAGTTGGAGTTGCGCTCAGTGTTGGAGAGTGCTCTGTCGAATGTATCTGGAGCTTTGACCAGCTTTCCCCACCATCTTCCTATTGTGGTGAGGTCAAGAATTTCATGAAATTTTTGCAAACTGTTTCAATAGGAAGTTGAAAGGTTGTGAACTTTATTGTGCCTTTTGATAAACACCACATTGAGCTACCTGCTCAGTGGTACAAGCTTGACTAAACTTGGAGACTTATGTACTCTCATTTGGTCATGGGCAATTTTATACAATGATGCAGGCCCAGGAGCTCTTGGCAGACATAACTGTGCTTGAAGTGGCAGTGCTGAAGCTGAAGGAGAAATCCACAGCTCTGCAGTGGCAAGTGGGACAAGAGCGGACAGAACGTGAAATAGCTCTGCTTCGTCAAGGAAGATCAGGCACATTGATGTCTTTGCAACCCATGATAAGGCACCAAGATCCTGGATCTTCTGGATTCTCACCCAGCTTCTCATCCTCACTGAATCTGAAGCACTTGACGAAGAATCAACTCACAGACAGACAAGGATGTCAGGCAGCAGAGCTGACACTCCAGCAGCTTCAGATCATTGAAAAAGACTATGAGGATCTGAAGACTAAGTACTCCCTGTCAAATGGGCACCATGATGATGTACAGCACTCGATTCAGAAACCATTTGAAAGCTTCTTCACACAATCAAGTCTTCTTACCTCTGCAGTTGTAGCTGAATCTTGTGAAGATGACCCGATGTTGTTGTCTGGTGTTACACCTCCAGCTCTCATTACACAAGAAGCAGAACCATTGCACTCTCAGATGCTAATATCTCCCTCCAGTTCTCAAGAACAAGAGAAACATATCATTTTACCGGAGACTACTAGTGGGCTTGATTCCTCTCTGAAGGCTTCAACACCAGTAGATCATCATGTCAAGGATGTGCCCAGCTGCCACCCGTCACCACCATCACCGCTGCCATTCTCTAACAAGGAGCATTTGTGGAATTTCTCTGATTCAGAAGATGATCCTATTGTGGGAAATCATGACCAACAACTTTCAGGTCAACAACTTTCTCCAGTTATATCTTCACCAAGATATGTGAGTGCAGAGGAGGAAAAAGATGGATGGGAATTGAATGATTTAGCTGAGACAACAAGAACTCCAAATCAACTGTCAGAACAAATGGTGCACTGCATGGTTAGCATTTACTGTCATCTTGCAGATTTGAATCTTGCCAGTTTGAAGGTGGGATCATCATCGCCATCACGACCATCCAGAGATGGCATTCACTCGCCAACATCACCTTTTGGTGGGTCACATCAAGCAAACTCGGATTCGTTGTCGTCTATCTCTGAGTCTTCTTTGTTGTCTTTTGCTCGGAGTCCCCTGGTGGATCTTCGCAACAAAGAAGAGGAGGAGGTGATAGGAACAGATGCCATGACTCCTGACCCTTTCAAAGTCCCTGATAAGATACCTTGGAGGATGGACATTGGTGCTTATGGGCATACTTTTGAGGTTCCATGGTTGTCTGTGGGCAAACATCAGCTCGAGTATGCAGCTCAGGCTCTAAAAGGCTTTACGTAAGTTTTCAGTGGGACTTGAAATCCATCCATGCCAAATGCTGACCCATCTTCTGTAACTTCTGTTTTCTCAGGCCTGGGTTGAGTGAGAGACATAATTCTTTGTTTGGAGTCTTAGAGGGGACTGTTGCTGGATCCGGTTGCAGGTTACTTGTGGAGCAGCTTGCAAGTGTTGATCCTTCGCATCTGTCACATGATGAGAAACTTGCTTTCTGGATCAATCTGTACAACACAGTAATGATGCATGTATGTAAGCATCATCCCTTGTGTATGCTCATTCTGTCAGGGTTTTAGGGTTTTAGGGTTAATTGCAAAGATGAAGTCTGATGAGAGATGGCTTGCAAATGCGCATTCTGGTTTTTATGTTTTATAGCCTCAGACAAAGAGTTTGCTGTAGAATTGTCATCAGACCAAGAGTGTTGTCGTCATCTTGACAATGTTGTGATTGCTTTCTTTTGTCTGATGCTTGTCATGAGCCTGCCACCTTAGTGGGTTGGTTGTTATTAAATTTTCTTTTGGCAGGGTTATCTTGCATATGGGATCCCACAAAGTGATCTCAAATTCTTCTCCCTGCTACAAAAGGTAATTTTACCCTCCCTCTTTTTTCTTCAATCAAAACTACTGCATTCATGCAAAGTGGGGCAACATGTTCTCTTCTTGAACAGTTGCTGTGCTGAGTTATAAGAGCAGCATCTGCCCCTACACCCCCTATTTGGGCCTCTACCAGTATTTCTCACATCCAACATACAAGTTTTAAATTAGTTATCCCCCCACCCATAATTAAACATGAAAATAAAGTGAGGGAGTCCGTTTAAATGCCACCACTTGGGCCAATCAAAAGCAATCATTTTTCTTGTACTGGCCCTCATGGGGGTCACCGTATGCTGGGCATATTTACAGGCTTTTCACACTACCCAAACTAGTGTGTATTTGACTGCCGCTGCTGGTGGAAATGCTCTCTAACTCATACACTCCACATATGTTACAGGCTGCATATACTGTGGGAGGCCATTCATTCAATGCCGCTACAATTGAGTACTGTTTGTTGAAGTCAAAATCAACTGCAACTCGTCCTCATATTGTAAGGATTTCTAATCTCATTTTTGCTGCACAGAACTGTCACTATCTCAAAATTCAATATTGCACCAGAAAAAATATTCATGAATTTCTGGCATCATCATGTGTATTGCTGCTATATGATCTGGAAGGAAGGAGAATCATATCTAAGCTAGTTGTTGAAGCAGACAGAGAAGTTAACTGAGAGATTGATTACCCATTTTGCATGGAATTAGATGCTGTTGATGGCACTCCATAGGAATAAGCTTACCGAGGCACAGATGAAGTTTGGGATTGAGCAGCCAGAGCCCCTGATCAATTTTGCACTCTGCTGTGGTACACGATCTGCCCCTATGGTACGTGAAAATCCCTACACAATTGATTGTTGTTTTGGTTAAATCTGACCAGGAATGTGTCATACAGGGTTGCTTGCACTTGCACATCTCCTCGCAATGTTCAGCAGTTTTTTCCCATGTGGTTCTCAAAATTTTCTATTCCAAAGACAAAACTTGTGATGATGTGAGATTGGGAAATTTGGGATGTTTTGCAGGTGAGAATCTACACAGCAGATAAGGTTCATTTCCAGCTGCAGGATGCTTTTCATGACTACATTCAAGCAGCTGTAGGCATGTCTACCAAGGGCAAACTTCTAGTACCAAAGCTACTGCAATGCTATGCACGTGAGTTTGTTGAAGACAATGCCCTCTTAGCCTGGATCTGTGACCTTTTACCCAACTCACAAGTGGCTATGATTTGTGAGTATGTTCAGCAGCGACACCGCCACCATCGCATCCTCGGTTCTCGCAACTTCACCATTATTCCTTTTGATTTCACATTCCGGTATCTCTTTCCTGCTGACATTGCCAGGGAGCTTATGTCCATCTGAAAGTCAATCCTGGCACTCAAAAACAAAAAAAAAGCTTTCAAATTTAGTACATAAGAAAGGACTAGGACTAGTTTTGTCCCTAGTTGCGGTGTGCCATGTAGCTGGAGATTTTTAGGGTTTAGAGCATTATGGGCATGTAGAATATAAAACACTCTCATTTTGGCAATTTACTAACAAAATGAAGGTCTAGAGTTTTTTAGGGAGGGATGTCAGATTTTAGGATTTTGGTGTAGTATACACAAGCTGTCCCTTTTCTCCTGGGAATGGATTAAAACAAGTCCGCATTGTATAGTAGACCGTAGATAAGAAAGGAGTCTGTGGGGTAGGGGTGGCTGCAAGTTAGATGCTGACCATTGTATTGCCCTTTTTGTTAACCCCATTTTGCTTGTTATAGTGAGATGGGTTGTACAGTTGGTGGCTTATTCCACCCCTACACTACACAAAGGTTACAGAAGTTAAGTTGAGATACAGTGGGTGTTTCATGATTTTGAGTAGATTGCTGTAGCGTTAATTTCAACCCTAAACCCTAAATCCGCACAAAAGTTAGTACTTGGTATGGTCTAGGTAGAGCTACTTCGAATGGGAAGATGCTTGATTAGGTATCGACTATCAACCACGTGGTTATCAATTCAATACAATCTTCTGCTTCTCAAACTACAACATTTAGTAGATCTAGGTGATCCATGTGGACTAACGAATTTGCACTTGGACATAAGTGTTTCAAGTTAGTTAGACTTCAATTACACTACATAGGTCTAAGTGAATATTGTCTATGAATGGATATTTTGATCCATCAAAGCAAATGTGACATTCTTCTACTTTGGAATTATGTTTGATTTGTTGTCCGTTGTTGTTGAGTACAATCACAAACATTTAGAATGCTATCAAAGGAGATGGAAAAAGGCTTTTTAGACAACTTTTTACACATAAAATGATGTGAAGCTTCTTGATAAAATGAAGTTTGGATCTTTCTCCTCACCTTTAGGGAGGTTTACTATACTAGCACTCAATTTGAATGTTCATCTATGTTCAAGACAACAGTTGACGAGATTAAGTACATCTGTGAATTACACATATGAATTCTTTAGAGCATTAATTCTTTCTTGTAAATATGTAGAACTATTCAAAGAAATCAATATTTGATATAAATTGAGAAGCAGTGCTTCTGCTTGTTGCTTCAAGCTCGTGTCCTCACCGGCTGTCCACCTTTTGTCCTCTTGCACTACTGGCCTAGAGATGGAGAAAATGCAATAACCTGTACAAACAAATTTTAAGACCAGTGAATCAAAGATTTCAGAGGTGCACGGTTGCGCATCAAGGTTTTGAGGTGGCCATGAAAGTGGTGGGTGCATTGTGGTAGAAGGAAAGGTTTTCTATTTTTGTGTTACTTTAGATTCCACATCTTGATCCTGATTGCACTCAACAAAAATGTAGTTTTTGTCCAGCTTTGTCATAAAAAACTTATTATCAAAATACAATATATAATAAATTTTAAGAACATGGCTAAACTACTGCACCCTATGAACAAAAACCCTTTATAATAAGTTCTCAAGTTTGAATGTCTACCGCTTTTCTGTTTGTGAACCAATTAGTTTCATCTAATTACTTCTTTTTCCAAAGGCATTGCAAGAATTTACATCATAAAAAAAGTTTAAGGTTTTATAGGGATTAGAAGTCATAATAAATCTTTGTTTGCTGGGAACAAGTTGCCTATTTAGGCAAAATATTGCCTACTTGTTTATTCTTTTATGAAAGTTGTGGCCTGCAACAGATGTTTGTAAGTAGTTGATGCATTTTCTTGTAGAATTTTCCCATGGTTCTCATGCTAGAATCAATCATGCATATGAAAGTGAAGATGGGCTTCAAAACTTCAACCATGAGCTTTACATTCTTCCAAAATTTAGAAGACAAGATAAAATCATGTATCATCTCTGCAGCTAAGGCTCAGCAATTGTTCCCAATCTTTGCCATTCCCTACTGACAATCAACTGCTGAAGTGGTGATTTCACCTGCAACAATTGCTCTTGATGATGAAACATGTTCCAAATCATGTGTCTTTGGGTCTAAGAAGCTCCAACCCTTTTTCTCAGGAAGAAAATTCTTGTAAAAGAGCTTGGCACTGATCAGGAGTTGAGATAAATTTTATCACAAAATTTCCACCTGAAAATGACAAGAAAATGAAAGCCCACCTGTATTCCCAATCCTTCAGCATTGGATTCACAAAGTGGGGAAAATTGATTGTAGGGGATTGACAGAAACTGGGTTCTTGCCAGAAAACTGTTCAAGCTCTACTTGCAAAGCTTCCAAAAGATCAAGCCCAGCCTCATTTCCATCAGCATCTTCCCAGTTTCTTCTTGCTTCCTCTTCTCCATCCTGTTCAGCATCACACAAGCATTCACGTCTTTGCCTATCACCATCATAATGTGTGCAATGCACAATCAGCTTGTTTGCATAACACTAAACTATACTGGCAGAATTGACAGTATGTAGCTGGAACAAGTAAGCAAAATCTGCAAGATGAATTTCAAAAGAATGCACTTCACCTTCATTTGCTTGGCTTTCTTTGAGTTTTCTTTGAGCCTTTCCATGGTGTGAACAAATAGCTCCTCTTCCACCTATGGTTTTGCCGAAGCAAGAGAAGTACTAAGCAAAAAATTCCAATCATCCCGACACTAGCTGTTGCAACCTTCATTCATAAATTGCAAACTTGCAAACTTGATAGATCCAAACTAACTTCATGAATAATCACTTCATAAAATGCTATGTAGAACAGGAAATAGGGAGGACCTGGAGACAATGGAGTTCATTGCAGATTTTGACTTGCATCTGCTGCAACATCTCTGCTTCTTTCTCTGCAAACCGGCAAAGAAGTTTGTGCATTGATTCAGTTCTGGGGCAGATCACATCTGAGATATGAATTAGAGCTTCTAATAGCAAAATTTCCAAGCTCTGGATTGAACAGATTGCATGTCACCATTTACAAACTTAAGAACCCCCAACCTTAAACCCTAAATTTGCTACTAACTCTCAGATGATGAAGAAGACAGAGAGACTCTTCATCTGCAAATTTTCACCTCAACAAGTCGTCAGCTTGAAGATGCTCCATTGCAATTCTGTTGTTTTTGGCCACATTGCACCCGTCTATCCACACCTCTGCTTCTTGATGCCCACCTTGCCCCCCCTACTCCTACCCCTAGTAATTTGGGGGAGTGGGCAAGCATGAATACTACCCTTAGGGGGGAATGAAAGCAAAGTTGAGCATGCAAGGTGACATCAAACAGTTGGAACTTTCAAGGTATAATAATGAAAGGAAAGATAGAGCGGAGAACAAAAGAAAACACACTCAAAACAATGTTGATATACACACATACATACAAATAGTAATTTCAAACCCATACCTACTAGCTAGGTCCAAGTACTTTTGTAGTCTCATTTCATTTGCTTCTCGTTTCTAAACATTTTATGTGGTTAGTTAACTCAATGTTTATCCATTAGAGGAATTCATTAATTTGATTTTGGCATTTTGGAAAGGTGCTTATGTGGTTACTTGATGTGAATTGACTTCCCCACTTTGGAATGCCATTTAGTCATTTTCATCATGTGCATATGTTGAGGTATAAGTACATGTTTGAAAGTTTGGAATTTTCACAAAAGGTTGCAATAACCCCCTCAATATTAGTGTTAATTTTGACTCACCCAATACACATATCCCACGTCTTCACAATAGGATGTGTGAGCCAATTGAAAGGAAGCAATTAGCCATGACTTACCTGCAGGAGTGGGCGGGCCGCATGAGTAACATGAACAAAAACTCCTCCTCCTCTTTGTACACAGAAGACACCTCACTGCACAGCACAAGGAAACCACCTTTTCATTGTTGTTGCAAAGAGTTGAATGACTTGAACACAGAGATAGTGTTACCCTACTTAACCTAAGTCTGGAAAAAATCAGTGGTGTGTGATGAAGAAGGAGCAAAGTAAGCATCACCTATTCTTTTCACAAGCAATATCTTTTTTTTTCCTTTGCAGCAAAGAGGATTTTGCTTCTTGTGTATATCCACTCAAGAATAGTCTATCATCTCACATGAGCAATAAGAACATCACCTAATCTTTCACAAGAATTTTTTTGACAAAAGAGATATATATATATATTATTCTTCTGAATCCACTGAAGAACAATCTATGATCTCACCTGCACAACAAGAGAGCAAAACCCTAGTCTTTTTGACTAGTAGCAATTTTTTTGCAAAGAGAAATTATTGCTTGCTTCTTCTGAATCCATTTAAGGAAAAAATAAAATTGGACTATCATCTCACCAACAACACGAGCAGCAACCGTGGCGACGCTCGCAGAGTAGAAGAGTAAAAAGACGACGACAGCAGCAGCGACAACAAACACCAAGGACTGGGACTGGGGCGCTCGGGGGAACGGGTTGGGGGACAGGGGAACGGAAGGGGAGCCATTGGGAACTGGTGGTCGCAATGGAGTCCAAGTAAACAGCCAGTGGGAACTAAAGCATCGGGAACTTGAGAGAACTTAAAGAACGAAACGAGAACGTGAAGTGTGGGGAGAACTTGGGAGCGAATGACGTGACGTCGGGAAACTCCCGTCTTCTACCGCGCGCGCCCGCAAGCACGTAGTCCCACGAAACCCTGGCGCAACAATCTGGCGTTGCAATCGAATTTCTGCGCGGAGTTATGCGATGATGCATGTATCAGGAGCTTGAGTTTGGATCGCCGTGATGAATTCGACGTGAAATTCGCGCTCTTATGAACCGCGGGCATGTGTTTGGATGATGGCTGCTGGTGAGTACCGTCGTCATGGGTGCCCGTCGTCGTCGTCGTGGTTGTCGTCGTTGAAGAACCCAACTCATCATGCTCTTGCTGCACCTGCTTGGCGCCGGGATTTCGGTCCCGACCCTCTGAAACTTCTTCTATGCTCACCTCGAAACACGGCTCCGATCTCCGTCCAGCAGGTGAATTTTTTTTTTCCTACCCACGAGCTCCATCATCACGATTGTTCGCTGCTGTTTTGCAATTTCTAGGGTTTGGGGGAGGGAATGGGGTTTGCGAATTTTTCTTCGTATTTTGTTTGGTTTGTTCTGTTTTTCCGAGTGGGTTTTCTGCGTTGTAGAATGGGTGCTTGTGTCTATTTCAAGGCAAGATTGTTTGCTCCTTTTGTTGAGGCTCTGGGATTCCTGCAGGCACATTTTTTTTGGGGTTAGATCTTCTTAGATTGCATATTGCGCAAACCCTAGTCGAGCTTCTCGCTGGGAAAATTCTGGAGGAAGCGCATTAGTGGGAAATTCGCTCCCTCGATTGCCCCCCAACTCCTACCATTTAGTAATTTGGCCACAAGAATGCACCAAAGGGGTGGTGCCACAACGATTTTTGTGTATCATCATCATCATCATCTGCCAGTTTGCGAGTCAGAGATGGTTGTGATTATGAATGGAATTTGGAGCTTTTGGGTACTGGAGGATCATCATAGACATGGCAGGGCAGGAGCAGTGGAGTGTTAGTTACAGGCTTATTCAGGAGTGGGCTCAAATCTTTGTCTCGGGTAGAATTTGACCTGAAATGGGGCAGGGCAGGAAACAGAGATGCTACAAGAGATGATGCTGTCCTTGGGTATGCTGCCAATAGTGTGCAGTAATTCTGCCCAAATGTTTTTAACTCAGGCTTTTGTTTTTGTTGTTGGAAATGTTTTGGTGAGAGGAGCAAGCTTTCAGTACTGCATTGGCAGTAATATTAGCGTTAGACAATTGTGGGAGCTCATCTAGCTTGCAAATGGTATTGCTTTGGCAGCTGTAAGTGCAGAGGTCAGCTGTGAAGAAGTGGAGGGGCGAAAGGAGGTGGAATCTGTGATTGATATTTGTGGAGAAGAAAAAGAGGGGGAAGCAGAAGCAGTACTGGGACCTAGAGTAATAAGGGAAGACCATCACCCTGGATCTGTGCCAGGGTTTGAGCATTCAGTCAATGCAGAGCCAGGTTCCATGGGCGCAGGAGCTGGTGCTGCAGCCGCCATAGATCACAACGAGCCTTCTCCTCGTGGGGCTGCCATTGAAAAAGCTCAAGCTGAACTCAGGTTCTGAAATCCACTCCATTTGGATCCAACCTGAAATTTTCCAGAATTTCTTTTTGTTTGTTTTCGGTCATCTCTCAATTCTTTTCATTCATGTTGACTGAAATTGTTGTTAGTCTTAAGAAATTCTCAGTACTCCTGAAGATACCCATTTGAATTCAAAGATGAAACTTGCCACCAACATGACACAAGCATGGCACAGGAAAGGCTTTGATGTGGAACCTAGCAGAGAATTGGAATGTGCAGGACATATTTGTTTGAGTATATGTGAATGTTTATGGGAGATTATCTCCTAAACTCATGAAAATTGGCTCTCGCATTTTTATTTTTATTTTTGACTCAGGTGGGATCTTGCTGTACGTGAAGAGCGCAGAAGGGAGCTAGAATTTTTAGAGAAGGTACTACTTGTACCTCTTGACTTCACTGTCCAAATTCAACAAAGTTTCTACTTGGGATTCAGCTGCACACTGATGCTGTTGGTACTTGGTTTAAGGTATTGTGGAAAGGTGCTCAGATGGAGTTAATATAACTTTGTCTTTCTTTTACATATTTTCTCTCCCTCATCTAACCCATGGAGAATAAGTTTTTGTGGTTGGTGTGCAATTTTTCTATCTGGTTTATTTGTGAATTATCAGTAAAAGCTCTATGTTGCTTCTATCTGTGGCCGAGAAATGAGGAAACAAAACAGGCATGGTTTGAGGTTTGTGGTTTGAATTAGTGTCACATGATGTATGTGGATCTTGTTGTTGATGTAGGGTGGAGAACCCTTGGATTTTAAATTTGGGGAAGTCCCCTCGCTCACTTTCTCTTCTCCTTCACCAGCTGAACCACTGGCTGACCAGGTGTTGTTCAGGTGGGTGTGTTGACCAACAAGATATGGCTTACATGATGTTGAAAATCTGTGGAATCTAAGTCCATGGGTGTTCCCAGTTTGGATGATTTTGACTCTGTCTTCAAACTTGTAAGCTTGATTTTGTGCAATAACAAATGGTTTCCTGGTTCAGCACAAAAGGAATTTGGCACTGTCTCAATGTTGTTTGAGTGCTGGTGGTGCTTGCTTCTTAGAGTTAAGAATTAGGATAGCTGTAGGTTCTTCATCTATGCATGTGAGATGACTTCTTGTGGCCTCACAAGAACTTACTTTGTAGCTGAACTTGACTTGATGGTTGTTTTGGCAGTGAGGGGGAGGGTGGTAGTGTTGCAAATGCCATAGCCAATGGCAGTGCATGTGAAAACATTGTAATTCAGGGAGTTTCTGGAGGAAGAGATTTAGAATTAGATGAACACAGCTTTCGTTTGAATGCAAGGGATGCAACTGATACAATTCCCTCCAAAGGCAGATCCTCTCAACCAAACCCAAGCACTCAGACTCAGATTGAGCTTTTCACCAAAAGAGAGAGTGGAGACTTTGGAGGTGACCGTGTTGGAGCAAAATGTCAAGCCTATGCAAAGAGGAACAGGCAATGGAGTCAACGCTTGGGAAATGGGCACTTGGCTCTTAAGGAGCAGGAGAAGGTGGTGGATGGTAAGAGTTCTGTAGTTGAGGCTGACATCGATGAAGCTCCTGGTGCCACAAGGGATGAAGCAACGGTGGAGATGGGCTTTCAGTTGCTGCCAGATGAGAGTCCACGTGCTGCACCTGGAAAGTGGAATGGAGTGACACCAAAGCAGGAACTTGAGCCGCCCATGATTGAGGTCATGACAAGGTGTGGAGCACTCTTGGAACAGCATGCAGCAGATGTGAGCACCGATGTTGGGAAGGGTAGGGAATTAGCGGTGTTGTCTTCTCATGTGTCATTGAAGTCTGGAGATATTGGGGTTAATCTATGTGTTAATACAAGGGAGAAGGATGGAAGTTTGGCCTTAGCTGGTAAAGGAAGTAGTAATGTAGACCTGTTCTTTTCAGAAGTGCAGCCAAGCCCCAATGTACAAAGTTTTTGTGAGCTCAGTTCTGCTGGGTTACAGGAATGTGTAGAGGATAAATCTGTTTTAGGAAGAGCTTCTGCAAACCCTGATAGAGCAAGAGATGAGGTGACAGCTACAGGTCATATTCCTGGGCATGGAACTGCAAGAAGAGAGGCTCGAGGGAGTGATGGAATACCTCCACTGCCACCCAAGTCAAATTCTGTTGACAAAGTCTCTAACAGAGCTCATAAAGTGGTGTCTGAAGGTGGCCTGAATGGTCCTCCCAGGTCCACTGTGTATGAACAAAGTCTGAACTCTAGCAAGGTCACTGAGGCCAATGGAAACTCTATCCCAGTTACACGGTCCATATTGGAGGACTTTGAAGGAGGAGGGTCCATGCAAAAAAGTATTATGATCAAGAAGGCAGTTGCCAGAGGTGGTAGTAACATCAGACAGGTCAACAGAGACCAGTCTGTACAAGATGAGAAAAGGTTGGATGCCTCCAATGCTAGAATCAAGATTGAAGATGTTGCTGCTGAAGCAAGGGCAACACCATCAGCTACTACAGAGGTTGATGCAAGCAGTTCACAAATGAGTGGTGGTGCACCAAAACCTCAGGAACTCAGGACTGAAGGGCAAGCTGGTGCAATTGTGGGTGGGATTCCGAGGAGTATAGGTCGAACATCAAGTTCCTCTGCCTTGTTAAAGAACAAGTTTCCTGGTGTAGTGATTCCTTGGGAGAAGGAGCATGACCCAATCGTAGAAGCAGAAGCTGCGAAGCATAGAGCAGATATTACAGCCAAGGCACGAAAGGCGCATGAAGATTTTATCCTAGAAGAGGCAGAACATCTTCAGGTTAGTTGATATGTTTTCATATATTTGTGACAACCTGTTGGCTTTATTGATTGTAACTCATGATCTCGAAATGCTAATAGCTAATCAACAGATCTTGGTACCAGTATTGAGAACTCAGCTATAATGGAGAGTTTGGAGGCTGATGGTAGTAGACTTTGCAATGGTGCAGTTGAGTGATCATGTTAGCTCTATGATGCACTATAAAGAAGGGCAACACATTATGGTGGTTATGTGTTGTGTGTTGCACTCTACAATGTCGATGTCAATGTCCACTGTCTCTCCATGTTTCAGATGTGATTGCTTCACATGCAGGCTGCGAGAAATTCAACAGTGGATCAGGTGTTGGATAGTAAACCTTGGCCTGAAGGTTTGAGGAGGAAGGCACATTGGGATTTTGTGCTTGAAGAAATGGTGTGGATGGCAAATGACTTCATGCAGGTACCTGAGTTTTATACCAAACGTTTCTCAACACTTTATGTGAGGGCTCCATTGCACAAAGTAAATGATTGTGACTTGGTTGGGGGGCTTACGTATGACTGACTTAGTGGTGGTTCGTTGAGAGAAGAGCATGCCCTAACCTCTCTTCTGTTGTTGTTGTGTAGGAGAGCTTGTGGAAAAGAGCTGCTGCGTTGCAAATCTGTAGGCGTGTTGCTTTACAGAGGCGGGAAGAGGATTTTCTGGCATCTGAGCTGAGTAGAAGGCAGCAGAAAGTTGCAAAAGTATTGGCAAATGCAGTGGAGTATTTTTGGCATTCAGCCAAAGAATGCTTTTCCAAAGAAAAGGCAGTAACTTCAGTACTTGGGAAGACTCAAGTTTCACAAGTAGGCAGCAACAACAGCAATGAGGATGTGGATGAAGCTGTTCCCATGGATGTTGATGTTCCTGGTGTTGGGGAGGTAATATGCTATTGCCTTACAAATGTGATAGAAGTGTTCCTTAGGGTTTCCTCTTTTCTTGATTGCTGATATGTTGCTTTTATGTTTTTAGATCTGAATCTCTCCTTATTAGCAGTCAAGTGTCAATTCTTTTCAGGTTGACTTGAATCATAAGTATAGAAATTTCTCAGTACTTGTGAAGATCTCTTCAGTGTTTCTCTCTCTATTGTTTTGTTTATTATGATGCTGTCATGTTCTCAATTCTATAGCTCCAGGGAGCTTAGTTGGCCACTTTTGATCAGTATAGTAGTTTTTCCATCGTACAAGGAAATTGTACAGTTGAATCCAATCTCCACCTTGTTCTCCATTTTCTCCAGGCAAGAGGAGGTATTGGGAGTGAGAAGGTCAACAAGAAGAAATCCATGGCCATCCAGCAGTATGCCATGCGATTTCTCAGGTCATCAAGCCTTGAATCAATGGTGCAACCCAAGGCTCTAGCCAGAACTAAGTGGCACTCAGAGCACACTAGTAGTAGCATTCTAGAGCCTATCCAGGAGGATCAGTTTAGTGAGGTACTTTCTGTGGAGCTCTCATCACAGTTGGTAATATGCCATCCAATTTAAGCTGCTAATCACAATATGGGATCTTTGATTTGTAGGTTTTTTTCTTGTTGTTTCAGCCCCACCTGGTAATTGTACCAACTTGGGTGTTTGCATCCTATGCTTTACATTCCTAGTATGCGTTTCTTCACTTGGTGTTCATTGCTCTTTTGATGAATTTATTGTGGGAATGGAAAGTGCCCACTCAAATGGGAGCCTGCAAGATTAGCTGACTTGATGTGTTCCAATGGTATGTGCAGGAATCACTGTTTTATGTGGTACCAGATGGCTCAATGGAAGTTTATCGGGCATCTGTGAAATCATATTGGGCAATGCTGGAAGCGGTACGTTGTGTGGCAATCTCTGCTTCAAGTCTCTCTCAAGTCTCATGCTATGTTAAATGGGTGTTCTGATTGTTCTTCAATTTGTCCATCAACAATGTTGCTTCCCCGTACCCTCTCCAAAGAGGGTTTAGGTTTAATGCAGAAGGTTGTTAATCCAACCTCCAGTTTCTTGGTAAAGACAACTGCTGCAGCCTATGTGACTAGCTGAAGGCTGAAGAGATGTTCAATTATGCTTTGTTGGCAGACTGATGCGATCCTCCTTTTAGAGATTCACATATCTGATTATTAGCCATTTGCAGAAGCTTGCGCAGGAGCTTGCATCAGAGATTGATGGAGATGGGCAGGCAGTTCGTGCTGCAGCTGAAGATGCCACTGTCAGTTGTGACTTTGGCTATTATGGCAATGATGGAGGTTCTCAGGACAATGACCTTCAGTTGCACTTTATGCTGAGCCCCCTTGGCAGTGGAGGTGGGCTTCCTGGAATTGCAAAGAAGAAACGCATGAAAATCCCAAAGGTCAACACTGCTGTGCCAAAGGTAGAAGTGGGTGGGCCTCTGTCAGGGTTTGTGTATGAGCCATCAGTGTCAGGTGGTGAGCAGGGGTTACCCTCTCCTGCAGTAACTGGCAAAAGGTCTTTGCCTGGACATTCAGGTTTCAGTTGTTTACCTGGAGTCATCCCAACAAAACGAGCTCGCTCATCAGCAGGCAACTTGCGGTTGCGTGCACCTGGGGTAAGCACTTCCCCAGGCGCAGTGGGGGGGCATTTCCCACGATCAACAGTGGGCTCCCAATTGCAGCAAGAGGAATTGATGGATGTGCCAGATGGCTCCAACAGGGAAGACAATAGTAGTGATACTCCTAGTGACACTTTGCATGCTGTTGTGAGCGATGGGACCTTTGTGCCATCCAAATCAAAGAAGAAGAAAAAGCTGACACACTCTGTTGGGGGATCTTTAGCAACAAGGCAAGGTGAAAGCAGAGTATCAGGGAATGCAACAAACAAGGTACATGTTGTTTGTGATGTTTTTTGTGCTGGGACATTTTTCACTGTCACAAACCACCATTAGAATTATTACAGGCTCTTGTTCTTGAGTTGGGAAGGTGATCAGAAGTTGCTACAAATGTGTGTATTCATCTTTTGGTGATTGTGAGTTTTCAGGGTTCTGACGGGGACCATGGTCGGCAAGATCTCTATGAGGTGGTGAGTTCTATAAACATTTTGATCTAGTGTTAGTTTGTTGGCCAAGAAGTGAAATGACAAACATCAAAATAAAGCTCTAGGTCCTCCCTGTTTTAGTCTCTGCATGTGACATATAGCTTTGGAGCTTTATTGTGATTTGTAGCAGCAGGCAATATGAAGCTTTAGATGTGTAGCTGCTGATTTTGGGTCAGGTGTAGCCATTGTGGGTGTGAATGGTCAAATCATGTTCCTGTATGCTTGATGTTTCTGGGCGACCAGATAAAGCGAAAAGGTGACCAACTTTTGCCACCAGGAATCCCAGCTTCTGAAACAGGGCTTGGTAAGGGTCTTCTTTCTTTCTTCAAGTTGACCACACATTTGGAACTGGTCTTGCAAATTATGCTAGAGACTCACCCACAGGATAGCTCTGTCCCTTCCCTCCGCCATTATTTCCAAGCATTTGCCTTCAGACTGGACCAAAAGCACCTTAAGAAATCCTCCATCTGAAGGTCTAGAATTATCATGCCACGTGAGATGGGGGAAGATCACCTGCTGGGTCATGTGTCAATGCCACAGAGTCCTTATGAAGGTGATGTTTTGCAACAGGAATTGGAACTGATGCATCAGAATTACCAGCACCTCCAGGGTCAAAAAAACCAAAGGTTTCTGATGCAAACAGCGAGGCCATGCCTGGTCCCATTCAACCTGCTTCACAGACAGGCCAACAGCCAGTTTCCTTGGGTGTAAGTAAACCAATCAGGCACAACAGTAACCGCGACCGCAGTAACCGAAAGATCAAGTCTAGCAAAGTAAGGGGCACTGTTTGTGATTGGCAATATACGCTTGAAGTAGAAGCTGGCTCAGTCTATTTCAGAGTTGATATGCTCGTAAGAGCTCACTTTACTATTGCTGAGATGGGTTGCCAGTTCTTGATTTGGTACTCATACACTGGTGGCATTTGTTTGCAGGGTTCACCACTAAATGCACCAACTGGAAATGGCATTCCATGGTCATCAGTTGAAGATCAGGTATGTTTTGGTAGGTTCTGAGTCATAGATTGCCTGATCATAGTCTGCTGATTTCTGCAGTTCATGAGCTACAGATGTGAACTTTAATCTTTACACCTCTGAGTTGGTTACTTGCAGGCAATCCTTGTCCTAGTGCATGATCTTGGTCCGAATTGGGAACTTGTCAGCGATGTCTTGAGCTATAATTCACAGTTGAAGGTAAGTGGTCATGACCATTCCATACACTTGCTGTTGGAAAAGATGTCCCTGTATTTCTTTTGCAGCTGATCTCTCCAAGATGATGTAGTGAACCACTTGGAAAGGTGAACCACATGTTACCACGAATGGCTGCTAACGGGAGGAGACAAGAGTGCAGATCAAGTGCTAGGGCTTGAGAGAACTCTAAAGGCTAAGGTACTTCTGTGCTGAACAGACCTGTTTAATCATATTGAAATGATGCTGCAGGGGATCTACCGGAAACCTAAGCTGTGTAGGGAGCGGCACAAGTTTCTCTCAGAGCGACTTGGGACAGAAATGCAGGAGAACTCTGATGATGTAAGTCCATTGCAGACATCAATGGCACAGCCCCCAGGAATCCCTAAGGTGTGTTTCAACTGGCTTCCTGCAGGAGACTTCCATATGCAGCCATTCACTGAGCTTGTTAATGCATGGGTAGGGGTGGACATATGTGCCAGTTTGAATGATACAATTGGAGTGTGGTTTTTTTCTGATCCATCTAATAACTGCATTCAGTTTTCTCATCACATAGAGTTGGTATGGTAGCAGGGGAATAACACACGGTTGCTATTGCAACGAATACACGGGACAGTGGAGGAGGACACCCTTAAAGTGCATTTGGAACAAATCATACTCACCTGGGAGAAATTTCGTCCACGAAAACCTGTGAGGAATCCTGCCATCTTCAGTCTGTGAAGTTTGGCATCCTGTAGTTCTGTAGTTGTGGAAATTTGGTGTTGGGGTTCCAACATGACATACATGGATGTGTCACGCTGGGTAGAGATCCTACAGTCTTGTGTTTGTTCAGGGTTTGCTGTCTCCTCATTGCAATTTGTTGTGGAATTTTCTTTTACCTTGTGCAGACTGATGCACAAGAGCAAAAGGTCCTTGCCACCCCTCATCCATCTCATGGCATTGCCATTTCTCAGTTTTGTACCGGTGGTTCCCCAAAGTAAATCCTTCTAACCTGCGGTGAAAATTCCATTTGTACTGGTTCTCTGTTGTTTAAGGATTACTGTCGCTGTTATGCACATGTCCATGTCAGTTGATGCTCATTTTGGTATGTGAATGTGCTTTGATTTTCTTGGTACTTCTGAACCAAATGGGTCTGGAAATTTGTAGATTCAGTTCTGTAACCAGCATTATGGTGTGTGGCAGCCCTTTGGACTTGTGTGACAGACTCACAGCCAATGGGGAGGTTCCACCTCCTTCTTTTACAATGCAAGCTTCTCCACATGGGAATGGGCCTGGACTTCTGAGTGGTGGCTTGCCTCCAGGCTCTTCAGTACGACCTCCTTCAGCTGGAATGCCACCAGGTTTGCCAGGATCAAATGGACTGCCTCCTGGCACACCTGCAGTATCTTCCTCGGCAACAATGAATGCTGCAGCTGCAAGGTGGCTATGTTTAGCATTCCTGTTATCCTTTATGGTGGACACTCTTGTGATGAAGGCCGTCTTAGTTGCATTTTCTTCAATCTAGCTTGCCAATAAGAGGGTTCTCAAATAGAGCAATGATGCTCAGTATTCAAGGACTGTCTGAGGTGGGTTGTTATTGTTGTGCAGAGATGCACAGCGCTTCACTGCCATGCGTCTCTCTCCAGAGGAAACCAATCGACTGCGAATGGCAACAGCAGGTCCTCTTGGGGCCTATAATCAACGACTTCAGCAGCAAGTGACTTCACCGACAACAGGTTTGCCTGTGTTGAGTGGCTTATCCAATCCTAATGACCTCCCTTTGCTGCCAACCAGTGCCACTGGAGGACTGCTGAGTGGCCTAAGCAGATCAATGTCATTGCCAAGAACAGGTTTGTCAGGCTTAGGTTCAGCAGCAGTGTCAAGCATGGGATCAGCTGGTCTTGGCATTATGTTGCCCCCAGGTGGTGTCAACCTTGCCAGCTCTGGAAGTCTTCCTTCAGGCTCTGTCTCTGGCCAGTTTATGGCACGGAAGACAAGGGAACTATTGCAGCGTGTGAGCTCTTTCTCTCTAAACTTGTGTCTTTACTAGTAGTAGCAAAATCTGTCCATGGGTGCTCACCTGTTTTGGTTCTGAGAGGGCTATGAGGATGGACCTTTCTAGTAGCAGATATTGAAACTAAATCATAGGACCAAGAGTAGGGTTAGAAACTGGATAGTGCAGAGAAGTTTTTTGTGGGTTAATGCTACTCTGGAACATCTCTTGCAGGCTATGTCCACTGTTATTTGTTGGTTTGTACCTCATGTAAGGGTTGAAGTGCTTGAAGTTTTCTGCAAGATTCAGAGCACACCAGAGCAGTGGGGACTTCCATCTTACCAAAAGCATTCACCTTGTGGTCATTAGTGACGTTTCTTGTTTGTTCTGGTTGTGCTGATGAGTTCTTGTTTGTTTCAGATGACTGGTTGCTCAGAGGAGCAGCGGATGCAGTTGATTCAACAACTACAACATCTGGCATTACAGGGTGAGCCACAAGCTGCTGCTGCATTGGCTAGTCTCAATAGTGATATGGCTGTGGTTTCTTCCCCACCCCAGAGTTTCTCACATCAGCAGCAGCAGCAGCAACAACATCAGGCTCAACAACGACAACGGAATCAGCAGGTGAAATTTTCACTTTGATCTGAACAGGGTTCTATCTCAAACCGACTTTTATTTCAAGACTTCCACTGACATGGGTATGCACTTCAATGAGTTTTCTCTAAGCCAGTTGGTCTGATGTTGTATGGTTTGTTTGCTCAGTTGGGTATAGTGGTTTCCCAGCATCTTGTGTTTATGTAAGCTTATAAGGTCTGATAGCTCTGGAGATTCAATTCTGGTAAGACTTTGCTCTGAGTTGCAAGTGTGAAACAGTTCTGAGATTTCTATTTTGTCTCTGCTTCAACAGCAGCAACAGCTGCAGTTGCAGAACCACCAGACTCAACAGCAGCAGCAACAGGCCTGGCAATTTCAGGCAGCACGTGTGAATGAGCAGCGGCAACAGCAATTGCAGCATCAGAAAAGACTCCTGGGAGGACTTCCTGCCTTAGGTCATCCTCATCCTCATACTCCTAATCCTCCACAGCAGCAAATGCTTGCCCCTCATCAGCCTTATGGGAGAAGCTTGAGTTCCCAACACATGGGTCCACAGCCCCAGCATGCCATTTCCCAACAGTCCCACACTCTCCAGAAACAGCTAGTTCAGCAGCAACAGCAGCAAGTAGGAGTAGGTCCTTCGTCACAAGTTCAACAGTCTTCTCTGCCCCCATCTTCATTGCAATCAGCCCAAGTATCTCCTACAGGGTCTGGGCCTTCATCTCTTAGTAGCCAGCAGCAGCAGCAGCAGCAGCAGCCGCCTCTTACCCAGCAAAATCAGGTTCCAGGACAAATGCCACAGGTTGCTGGGCCAGCTAAACAGGTGCAATCAAAGCAGTTCCAGAAGCACCAGCAGCAGAATCAGCAGCAGCAACAGGCTTCTCGGGTATCTAAAGGATTGAGTCGTGGACCTATGATGATGCAGGGTCTTTCTCAATCTAATAATCTTCCTAGTAATCTGAGCATCGGGAGTAATTCAATGCTTGGTGAATTAGCTGGCCAACCAGGAGCACATTCATTGCAGCAAGGACAAAGGGTGCTTCAGCCACAAGTACAGATTCAGTCAGGTAAGCTCCAATCTTGGTCTCAGCAGAGTATGTCTGGGAAGTTGCCTCAGATGCAGTCTCAAGGTGCTCAACTGCAAGGAGGAGCTCAATCACAAGGGCTAGCTTCTGTAGCTGTGCAACAGCAGGGACAGCAGCAGCAGGATGTGGCATCACAGCAACAGGCACAACCAGCAACATTCCCTCAGCAATCACCACTGCCTCAGCAGCAGTTGCCATCGTCTGCCCCAATTCAGCAACCACAGCTGCAAACACCTATACCTGGGCAGCAGCAGCAATCCCAGCAACAACACAGGCCAATGCAACAGCAGCAAGAACCTCCACCCCAAAGGTCAGTCTTATCAAAACTTCCAAAGTGAGATACCGGACAGTGCGGGACATATCTTGATAGGGTGATCTGCTCAGTACACTACAATTTGCATTTCCAAGGGTCTGAGCTGTATTGCTCATTTGCATATGCACAGGTTGCAAACAAGACATCCAGGAACTGCAATGGGTTTGCCTGTGCCAGGGCAGGTTGGTAAGACAGGGATGCAGCTGCAGGGACAAGGAGTCTCTTCCCAGATGGCCTCTCAGCCTGGAGCACCTACATACCAACTTGGCACTCCAATCAGTATGGGTGGTTCTAGTCCACATGTAACATCCCTTTCATCTGGTCTTCATTCAACCACAGTTGGAGTGAATTCTTCACAGTGGAAGTCCAACCAAGCAGCCTCTCCTATGTCAGGTGGAATGTTTAATCTTACACGGACTGGCAGTCCTGGGTCAGCTCACAATATGTCCCCAATAGTGGCCCCATCAGGATTGCACATACCATCATCCAATGGAAACACCGGGGCATCAATCCATGGTGCCAGTATGGGTGGTGTGCCACAGGCTCACACTGTCATGCAAGGTGCCTCAGGTCAGAAGTTTGCAGTAGGCCCAGGGCAAGTTGGAAGGGAAATAGCAGGTTCACAGCAAGGGGTTACTGCTGGGGAGCAGAGCCAGCAGGGTTCAATGCCTGTGTCTTTGGCTACAAGCAACATTGCAGCTGCTGCTCAAACTAGGCTCCCTGTGCAATCCTCTTCTTCTGGCATGCTACCTGGTTCTACAATGGGTTTGGTGACAACATCAGGGCCACCCAATGTGGTATACCAAGGGGTTCCTGTGCCAGGGCCAGGGCATTCTTCGGCAATGCCAGGATCTGGACTCTTGTATACTATGCAGGTATGAGCATAAGGTTGCTGGAATGAACCTTGAGGCACATGCATTTGCCTCTGAAGGCTTGTTATGCCCAACAGGACTTGCAGCTTCTCTTGTCAGCTGAATTTTAAATGTGACTATGACCATCAGATTGATGTGTTACAGCGATGGTTTTTTATGGCGGATGAAGTGTCAGATTGGGGATTGAAGTCATTTCTTTTGTTTCTTTGTTTTGCCTAGATCAAAGATTTGAAGTGTCTCATGTTGATTTTATTTTTGCTGCAGCCACACCAGCCACATGTTGGCAATGTGTCAATGACAGGTAGTGCAGTTTCTCAAAGGTCTGCTTCTCCAGCATCCAATGGTGCCGCCCCAATTGCTATGTCAGCCATGGGCTCAACTTCACTCAGTGTAATACCTGCTGGTGCTGTCCCATCTTCTTCCGCATAGGAAAAAACTCAATGTTTTCTTTTTTTGCCCCACCTCTTACGTTCTGTGTGTAGCATAAATTCAGCCTACATAGACACAGATAGGCAGATGAAGACAGAAAAAGTGTTTTCTGGGTTATTGGTCAAATGGCCCCTTTTTTATTCTTCTTGAGAGAAGGTGGGAATTGAAGGGCCTTAGGATGCCTTACAGGTGCAGTCTAGGCCCCATATTGTTTCTCCAACATGGTTTCATTCTGGAAAAAAGTGTAGTCTTGCTGGCTCATGGAAGGCCACTTTGTACATTCTTCTGCACCATCACTCCATGTAATTTTTCTTGGAGTCAGGGAAGCTTGCTGCACATTGTCCCAATGTAACAAAAGGTTCTTATCAACAAAAGAAAGATTTTTTCTTGATTTGAGCTGAATCTGTGTGTCTTCTTCTCCTGCATGGTGCAGCCTAGGAATTCCTTGAAATGAACTAATGATCCTGTGGATCACTGTGCATGTATTGTGTAAGTAGGCAGACTACCTTTTAAGTTCCAGGATGGAGACTGTCTTATCATTTGCTGCTTGCTTCTCCTGAGGATTGTTTTAAGATGTGCGACTTTTTTTGCATTTGTGTATTGACCTTAGATAAGATGAGTCATCTGTTTTTACTCCACAATGATTTCTTGAAGTTTGTTGGGTGACTCAATGACAGGATGGAAAGATGTCTTCCAATTGCTCCCAGAAATTTGACAGACACCCAATATTCAGATGTTATTTGTGTTTAATTCTCTGCCCATCTTGGGTAAAGTCATTGTGATGCACCCAGAAATGGGCCAAAGTTTGATATTACTATGTAGGAGGGTCATGTGAAGTCCACTACAGAAACATTTTGAACATAACTGAAGGATCCAGTTGAGCTTCACTATGCTGACCACCATATGTTTCCAATTTAGTATGTTGAATATAGATGTCATTTAAATGGCAAAAGCCATTATGCAATTAGCTGCTGGTTGTTTGCATCACTAAATATTGCTACTTATGCCTGTCTTGAGTTGTAGGTGTGGCTGATTATAAGTTGTTCAAATGACTTGCACACTTACTTGACATGGCAAGTACTTCAACGAATGCAGTTTCTTACTAGATCTTTTTAATACTGTCTCTCACATTCTATAAATGCAACTGTACAATTGCACCCGGATTGCATGTTTGCACAATAAAAGCATGAATAAGAATAGGAAAACAGACTTGATACAAATGCAATGGTACTAAGTTCGAACATAACAATTAAGCATTGAAGCCATTTAGAACAACACACTGGATACAAATGCAACCTACATTAAATCCAACAGTTATGCTTGAATCCATTGATAAAGAACACAAAAAAATCATCTTGAACTTGGTGAAGTAACTTCTTTGCAATACACATTTTTATTCCCTTCCTATTGTACAACTCCTGATTTCAGAAAGTATAGGTTCTAGCCACATCTCCTAAACCCTAAACCCTAAACCCTCTATTCATCAGCTTCAGTGTTGGCACATACAATACAAGAGGCCCATAAAAAATGTAAACATTAGTTATGTTTTATTGTAAAGATTGAATCAAAATTCCTCAATTGGCAGCTAAATATTTTGGGGGCTTTCAGAGTTTTTGAAGGGTCTCAAGGTTGCATAACATATTGGAACCTTGACCCTTTAAAAACCCTAAAATATGATTTAGCCAAATTTGGTTATAAATGAGATATGAAAGTCAAAAAAACTTTGTCCTTCTATATTTCTGGCTACCTACTTGAACCATATATAGAAATCTGGAATTTTTTTTCTAGTTCTGGCAATTGAAAATCTGAAAAAGATTTCTCTTCATTTTAACATTTAAATTTTTTAATTTCGTCTTTTGACAAAATTTTGCCAGTAGAAATGGGCCATTGGTGGGTATGCATCAATGAGTCTTTTTATTTCCAAATTTCAGTTGCAATCATGCATAAGATGATCTAGCCAAATTTGGCTCCCCCCAAAACAATAAAGGCTACAAACTTTTTAAGGACCCCTCTAATTTTTTCACTAAGGTTGAAAACTCAGGTGGAAATTTGGCGATTCAGACCCAAAAAAAAAAGACTAAATTTGGCTATCGGTAACCCTAAATATATTTGCTTTCTCACATTTTTATCAAAAAAAAGTCACTTTAAGTTGGGAAATTTGCCACACAAGAAAAAAGGGCTGGTGCTATGCATCATGACTACAGTAGCAACCTACCAGGTTCGGCACTAAATAATTATGAGAAAATAAAGGGTTTAGGGTTTAGGGTTCAGCACTAAATAATTATCAGAAATTAGATCAAGGTGTACTTAACAAGTGAAAATTACACCTTATTGATTTCTTAATGGTTATGCCAGAATCTTAAGAGAAAATACATGAAATATTACTCATCAAAACTGCTGAACCTGCTAGGCTATAAGGTAGCATGCATTGGGGAGATTCATTGGAGAGATTTTAGAGCATCTCTGCATTATCTAGACTTTACAATGAAACTTGCCAATGTGGAAATGAGATTCAATCTATCCAGAAAGTACTACAGTTTTCTCTCTGCTCACAAAAGGTGTGGAAAGTTACCATCCCTGCAAGAAAAGAGTTCAGTCTATAAGTTCACAAAAGCCAAGGCTGAGAGAGAGAGTTGTGAATCTGCAGACTCCAGCTACTAGACTTGTGGATTCAAAGCTGAACACACCTAGTCATTGAATTTGCTGAGCTTGGACTAGAAGTAGACACCAAAAACCTCAGTTTTGATCTCTCCTCACTAGTAAGTTAATAGCCTGGTTCATAAGTCTACTATACATCCTGTTCTCAACACATTTCTAGCACATTTCCTCTGGAATGAAAAATATATACTACACAGACCTTAGCTAACGTTGCTGCAGCTTCATGTGCTTGGTATAGCTCCATCACTGCTCTCAAGTCAAATTGAGCTTTTACTACAAAATATTCAGAGACTGGATCTGTAACTATAGGAAAAGAAGTTCTCAGTACCTGGACTTGATCACCCAATCAATCCTTTGGCCTGTTACTAGTTGGAGATCATGTTCACTACAAGTGAACCAGCTTAAGTAAGTTCTTCATGGAGACTCACATGAGTAGCTATTTGGAGCATTGACGCCATGTTAAACCACCAAAGATCTGTTTACAAGAATGCTCCAATATCTTATACAAGAATTTGTTTAAAAAAAATGCTCAATACAATTACAATTGGCAAATTTGTTATCTCTAATGCTTTGCAATCTACTAACTGTAAAACTAATTTAGTAAAGGCTGTTATTTCAAAAGAGCAAAAGACCCAAGACAATTGTCAAACCTAAAAGTTGCAAGAGCACACCTTCAATGTGCACATAGAACAACACCTTTTTATATGCACTAGGCACTTTGGAAATGTGCTCACGCAACTCTTAGGTCTGACAATTTTCTTGAGGCTATTGCTCTCTTAAAAAACAATCCTTACTAAATTAGTTTTACAATTAGCAAGATTGCAGAGCGACATCAGAGGTGACAAAGTTGCCAATTGCAATTGTCTTAAGCATTCTATTTTAACAAATTGATCAAACTTTATTGCAAAGTTAGTAGGTTGAAACTTAAGTCTTTGTGAGCTTATCTAGACTACTACCACTTGTACATCTTCTCTATACAATAGCTTTCTTTAGTCGAGTTCCAGATCATATCAAAATCCCATCTCTTCAAGCGTCTAGCTTAATCATCCAAGAGAATCATGCTATGAGAGTTGAAGTACTGAAGGTAGCCGATCCATGATTCCATTCCATTCCATTACTTGCAGCCACTGACCAACGGTAGTGAACAGGCTGCAAAAACCCCATACTAGCTAGAGCAGCTACCAAACAGCAAGAACACGATCCATACTAACTTTCTAAGCTCGAAATTTTCGGACCCATTTGCTTATACTAGTTTCATTGCACTGCTGATCATCAAAACTTAAAAGCTTCATGCAAAGTCCAGTCACAAGTAGTCGTCGCCAAAAGTTTGTCATAATATAAAGTCAGGCATGAGGAGCTAAGAATCGGTAGGAAAGTGCAAACAAGTTTGGCTATTATATCATGTGTGTTGCATAGCAAAGCCAGCAGGAAAGTTGTAAGAGTTTGTCTGCATTTGCCGCTAAATTGCTTTGCTACTAGTACTCATTAGTAAACACTGCAACTAGTCTTTGTACCATTTGACAGAAGAAAAAATCGGTAACTTGTTTTTCAATTGAATATGGTTGCAGTCTGATGCTGATCGTCGGTAAGTTAATAAGAACCTTTGAATATGGTTGCAGTCTGATGCTGATCGTCGGTAAGTAATAAGAGCTTGCAAACTGCAGACCGACAAATTTTGTAGGAAGTTTGCATGCAACATTATTAGCCCACGTCTGGTGCCTTGGAAAACAAAACAAGGCTGCTGTAATGACACCACCACTAGCAGGCCTTTTATGGCAGGTTCAAACCCAAGTGTTGGCCGCTTCTTGACTTTTGATGAAAGAACCAGATCCCATTCTGGTTTAGGGTTTAGGGTTTAGGGTTTAACAACAAATTTTTGAACGGTTCTTGTGGTTCCGGTCCAGGGTAAAATTGGAACCCTGGGTTTGATTCCAGTCCGGGTTCTTCAAAACAAAAAATAAATAAATTTACATCTGACTTTCTTTCAGTTCCAGGTAACCACTGGTCTGGAACCAGTGGTTAAACTGTTGGTTAGCCCTAGTTCCAGACTTTCATTTCTCGAATTAAAAAAATTATTTTCAAGATTTCTGGTTTTTGGTTCCAGAACTAGATCCAGTTTTTCAAACAGATTTTGGTTTTGGTTCCGGATATCAAACCCAGTTTTCTTTCGATTTTTCACTAATTGGAACTGGAATCGATGATTCTAACCCGCCAAACTGGGTAACGGGCCAACACTCGTTCAAACTAGTGTTGCAAAATTGTTTGAAACTAGTGTTGCAAAAAAAATTTATTTTTAAATAACTGAAACTCTGGTTCTTTAAAATTTTCATAAGCAAAAGAACCATCAGTTCCAGTTTTTTGGGGGAAAAAAATCAGAACCAGAGAACTACTGGTTCCAGTTATTTCAGAAACATCACAAAACCAGCAATTTTCATGAAAGAACTGTCAGTCATAAAGGCGACCTCATTTTGAAAATTTCCAAAAAAAAAAATGAGGACCACAATTACATACCA
>Ga0209208_10001658_pt1 | contig 31600 bp, 44 predicted proteins | sample S1TSphfallax_3_FD_187694 | JGI IMG/M metagenome (GOLD analysis project Ga0209208, IMG submission 187694) | Host-associated microbial communities from peat moss isolated from Minnesota, USA - S1T2_Fd - Sphagnum fallax MG (SPAdes) (version 2) | ecosystem: Host-associated > Plants > Peat moss >...
TTTTTTGGCAGTGGGCATTTGTCATGGCAGGATATCTTGAAGTACTCAAAGATGAGGAAGAATTATGTGTCAAAATACATTGAGCTGCTCAAAGCCAATCCGAAGAAAAAATCCATCAGCAAGAATAAGGAAATTCAGGAGCTTGATCGGCAATTAGATCCAAAGATTATCATTCAATGGAGGTAACAGAAAGACTGCTCACTAAAAATGCATAATTGTGTACTACTACATCAGAGGCAAGAAGATAGGCAAGAAGGAAGAATATGTACAGGGGAATTTACTTGCCAATCCATTCTACACCTTCTTTAATGCTGACTCAAAATAGTACTTTAGTCAATCCAGACTTGATTGGTGCCTGCATTTATTTACTCCTATGTTTTCAAATGGGGGATTTTCTTTCTGCTTGTTTTGCAGAATGTTGGCACATACGTATGTTGAGCAGGAGCGAGCAAAAGATGCAATACATCAACAGTCAAAGAAAAGTTGGTGGGCGTTTGGCTGGTATTGTGTTATGACCTGTTTATTCTTTCAGAACATCAGCTTTGCTTTCTGTCTGTCTATGTTGATTGTTTGTTCTCTATTCATGGATTTTCATCTGAAAAGAAAGAAATCTTTTTTACTTCTTTATGGGCAGGGGCAGTGGATCAGATGAGAGCGACAGAAAGAACAGGGAACTCACTGAAGATGATTGGAAGCAAGTGAATGAGATTATTGGCTATGAGCAAGGAAAGTCATCGCCAATGCTTCCAGATGTAGATCTACCCAACATGGTTCACTCAGTGGTAGAAATTGAAATGAAACACAATGGGACCCGATTGTTATCTGGAGATAGAAAAGTTCCTATCTTGGAGCTCACAGCAGAAGGAATTGGATGCAATGTCAAGCTCTATCCTCAAACACAAGTGTTTGATGTCAAATTGAGCTCATACAAAATCTCATGCCCTGAGGGCCTTTTGGGAGAGGTAAAAATGTTTTGTTCGCAACCACGACCATCATCATTCTTACATATTTTTGCTGTTACATGCAGGTGGTGACTGATAGATTCAAGTCAAGGGTGCTGCATAATAATGAAAATTCTCTTTCACAGAAGGTTTTTACCAGAAGGCTTTTTGTTTGTATGTTTGTTTGTCTGTTGCAGAGTGCAATGGATGAGAAATCGTTGTATGGAACTTTCACCTTGCATCCATGGGATCGTGACGTCAATTGGATGTTGAAGGCAAAGGCAGCTCCATGTTATGTTACGGTAAGACTTTGTAGTGGAGCTTGGCTTCTCAGAGATGATGATCAGAGCTGTACGTTTTCTTACATATTTTTGTACTTGACCCATCTTCAGGTTCTCATGCCAAGCATTAACAGAGTTACCCAATTCTTCTCAAGCAAGGAAGCTGTCAGTCAACGTGTTGCCCTTCAGACAGCAGCTGCCTTACAGGTATGAAGGAGGTGTCTTGTCACGTTACAAAACCACATTTTTTTCTCAATTGCTAACAAAATTTCTGATCAAATCTTCTTCTGTGCAGCCTGCACTGAAGAATATCCAAAACCCTGAACCCTGAACAGCCATAAATTCCTTCTGCTATTGTACTCCTCCTCCTCTGAGCTGGCACCAGAATCATATTTGTTTCCTCAATACCCACCTTCTTTACAGAAACAGACAGTTTCTCCTCTTCTGTAATCATCTTGTCTTGTTGATTCTTTCAAAAATTTGATAAAATACATTAAAAAAAATATTTGTTCATATAGAAGGTAGGTGCCCGTTTCCTTGATTTTTGAAACTTGGGATGATGATCATATGTGCTGCTGCTGCAGTCAACAGTGAACGAAGTTTCCAAAAATGCACAGCACCAATTGAATGACGCATTGAAGAACAAGCCAAGGTAGTAAAGAAAAAGACTAAGTTCCTCCTAATTGTTGTTTTTGTAAAGTTGGGGGTTTCTTCTTTTTGATACAAAAGAAGTTGTCTTTTGGATACAGTAATAACAATAATGGCAACTGAAAATTGTACCATTTTCTACCATACAAAATGGTAAAATACCATACATCTGGCTATAATGTTAAACTTACTGTCTTGGGTGGATGGGTGTTTTTCACCACTTGCAGGTTTTTGTTGGACCTTGACATAGATGCACCCAAGGTCGTAATTCCAACAGAGTTTTATCCCGATGGCAAGCATCAGTGCAAACTTTTTCTTGACTTGGGTCATTTTAAGATCATGACAGTTCCGGTATATTTTTTGAGACTCTCTCTCTCTCTTCCTCTCTCTTCTTGCCTTTTCTTTGGGCTTTGTCAATGATTGGTTTGGGAAGAAGATGATTGGAACAATCACATATATATTTTTGATGATTGATCAAGCACTTAATTTAGCACTGAGACATAAAATTAGTGAGTTGGGTGAGAAGCACATTTTATGTTCCTTACATCAGATTGGTTATTTGCCACTTGTTTTGCTTTTAAAGTGAAGTCAGTTGCTGATGATTGTGGCTTGTTTGTTGGATTGTAAAAGGAGAATGGATCACTGGATAACAGCTCACAGGAGAAGGAACTGTACATGCGCTTCCGTGTGAGCTTGAGTGACATCTCTGCATTTTTTGTTGATGGCGAGTTCAGATGGTGGAAGCAGCAGTGTTCTGTAGGTGGTGGTGGTGGTAGTGGATCGTTGGCGTCCATGGGAAAAAAGCTACAGCTTGAGAAAGTCAAAGACAACGGTAATAATGAACAGAAGGAAAACATAGACAGTGCTGCTGATGCAAATGGACATCATCATGTACATCGTGATGAAAATGGCAATGGAAAAAAAATAGCAAATGAAAATGTCAATGTCCAGGAAAACCACAACAAAGCTACAATTCTTGTTGATGGGAAAGAAAAGAGAGGCGGTGGTGTCATTCAAGCAGCAGGGAGCAAGAGACATGAAGAAAAAGCTGCTGAGAAGGAGAAAGAGGACATAGGTGAGCCAAAGAAAATGCAAAAAGGGAGCAAAATTGAGGATGATGAGAGTAGTACTAGTGCAGAAGAAGATGAAGTAAATGCAGGGGGCCTCTTCTTTCTGCCGTTGCTCAAGAAAACTGGAATGGTGGTTGCTCTTGAGCAGGTAAATCAATAATTCCCATTTTCATTCCTCTGGAGTTTGAAGTTCCACAATTTCACAGTGAGAAGTTGCAAAAAATTCTTTCTTCCTGGTTCCACCAATTCTTCTTTGGGGAATTTTTTGAATGGAATCTTATTATGATGGAAGTGTTCCTTTTATGGTCTGCACACAACAGATATGTGTTCCACACCCGAAATATCCATCAACAAGAGTAGCAATAAGGCTGCCATCACTGGGTTTTCAATTCTCACCTGCCCGCTACCACCGCCTCATGCAAGTCATCAATGTGTTTTCCAGTCAAAGTTCTAAGGGGGGGGAGGACAGTGCTACTTCTTCCATTAGACCATGGGATCCTGCGGATTTTGAAGGTCCTCTCTCAGTGCTGTCATGGAAGGTACTCAAACAAACCCCCTGTTTAATGTCTGTCTGTCTGTCTGTCTTTCCCAAACTTGCTCCGGCAGCTCACTTTGCCCAAAAGAAAGAAGTATATTTTGCCGAAAGAAAGATTTTTTTTGGTGTGGGTCATCTCATTAAAATGAAGGAAGGGAGGTTCTAATCATAACCTATCTATAACAAAAGATGTTCTGCATCTGGGGCTATTATGCTTTTGACATGCAAGAGTCAAAGTGTGTCATTGTCTTCAGGGAGTTGGCCATAGGGAAGCAACATGGGAGCGGTATCATGGTGCATTGGCAGGCCCTTTCCTTTATTTGCTGGAATCCCCATCTGTGCAATCCTATAAGTCGTATCACAGGTAAGAAGAAGAAGAAGTCACACCACTTGCTTGGCCAGACCATATTTGTTCCAACAACATTGTGTCTAGATCTTTACACACAAGTATATGTTGTTTGCTGACAAGGTTTTGACTTCTTTTCTTTCATGTGATTGATCAGCTTGTTAGGCAAGAAGGTATTCAATGTTCCTCCAGAATCTGTTGGGGCGGTGAAGAACGTTCTCGCAGTTTGTGATTCCAGCCAGCTTGACAGCAAAGTATGTCACCACTGCCACAAGATTGTTTTTTCTTGTTGTCTTTCAAAAGCTGCTTTTTGTTCACCTCCCTGACCCTCTTTTTCCTGCCCGTTCTGCTACTACTATGCTTTTTTCTCCTGATTGATAGATATAGATCAAACAAAGAAAGCCATTATCCATTGACATTGGACCCTGGCTGTCAAAGATGTCATCATCATCTTTCTTGTCAGTGATTGATAGATACTGCAAAATTGATACATTACGTTTCATCAGATTGAAAGGGATCTGGTATAGGGCTGAGACCCATGAGAGGGGAAGTGGCTAGGGATCTTTTTTATGTCAGCCATGAAGAAGTGGACATCAAGGAGCTTCTTTTATTTACTAAGTAGAAACTACTGATCCCTCCTCCCTGTACCATAAGGTGACAGTCTTTTATTTACATTCTCGAGGTTTTCTTGACAAGCAGGTGGTGGAGTCAGCAAATGCGCTTCTTTTGCGATTTGATAATGATGCTGCGAGAGAGAATTGGCAAGCCCGTCTACTTGGAGCTATATATCATGGCTCTGTGAGATTGATTTTATACAACCCCACCCCGCCCTTCCCCCCCCCCACCCCTTTTTGTTCCTGTGCAATTTTTGACATGATGAACAATAATGTTCTGAGCTCTCTCTCTCTCTCTCTAATGGTATAATACTTCTTCTCTTCTGTTCTTATTATTTTGTGGGGTTGTTGTTGTTGTATTGGGATCTTGGTTGATCAGTCACCAGCAGCAGTTGCAGGAATAATCAAGTCTGGCAAATCGGCACAAAAAGATCCCATGGAAATGGTGACTGAGGCAGCAGAGGGGCATGATCATCAGCAGAAGATGAATCCTGCAGAGCAAGAGACCTTTTTCTTGACGGGCGTGCTTGACGAGCTCAAATTCATTGTCAGCAACAGCCTAGATGTATGGTGATCTACCCCACCCTCAACCCTTGAACATCCAATCTCTAAAGCCTAAACCCTTGGGTCTTCAATTCCCTTGAAAAATCATGTGAATAATCAATGGAGCTGCAATTCAATGTATTTACTCAATACCAATTTGGAAAAAGATAGCTGTACCAACAATCCAGATACCTACTACTGTCAGGGTAGGTTGGCTACATTTTTAGATACTGAGGCCATATCTGTGCACAGTGGGCAATGTCTTTGTTTTGTTGTGTTACATGAGCGCATGATGTTGCCAGGTGTTGTCAGAACTGAGTGTGTACAAGTACATATTATGGGTCAGCTTTTCTTGAGATGTGGTGGTTCCATAGATAGCAGCACAGGGTTTATGGTTTTGTGAGTCTATGGTTCCTGTAACACACACACTAACTAGCAATCAGTAGAAAAGGGAAAAAAGCCAGCTCTAAGATGCAAGATGATGATGGGGGTCTAGAGTCTAGTCTTGATTTATGAAGAAGTGCTGCTGCTGCTGGGTGTGTACAGAATGACCATGTATCAAAAGCATTACTCCTGGAGCCAGAGAAACCGATTTTGGAGTTCTGTGCAATTGGCACCAAGGTAAATTAAGTTCCGAAGCTGCATGCAATTGCTTTCTTCCACATACATGCTTAGCATCCTTTTGATTTTGAGGACTTGGGTTGCTCAACACTTGTACTGATCACTAGGGATTATTTATTAAGATCTGCTTTATATTCATGGCCTGCTTCAAGTGTTGCAATCTAATCAAAGACCATTTTCAAGGTCAAAGACGAGTATGAGCCCTGTAGACTGTTCCTGCTTCAGTATACTGAGGTTCACTTCAAGAACTAATAACTGATGACAAATTTGCTATGTAAGAAACATTTGGGCTACATATATGTAAATGACTGATCTCTCAATGTGGGTCACTGTAAGAGGATTCTGCCACCTGGTTACTGAATGTTTCTGGTCATATTGGAGGAACTGAGGTCATGGACAGGGTTTAGGGTTTAGGTTCGGGGAACTTGGATTTTGTAAAGGTTTTACTGAAGAAACAAACTTTGGGTGGTAATTTTTTTGGATATGGAAGTCTGGTTAGATTATATCTTCACTGTAGTAGTTTGCACCCCCTGTCGATAAGCTTGGTTGTTTCATTTGTTATGGGGTTGGCCTGTTCAATCTTACAGGTGCAATTTGTTAGGCGGAAGTATGACATGTTGGTGGGAGCTGTTCTGCAATCATTGGAAATTGAAGATAAGTACCATGGGCATGTTTCATATTCATGCCGATATTTGGCACGCTCTTATATCAAGCATGAGCAGAGGGTGGGAAAGGAAGGACAGGGGAGGAGGCAGGGACAGATGCTGCTGCACCACCACAAAGAAGGATGTTCTGATGATGATGATCAAGGAGGCTTAAAAGCACTGTCAGAACAGGAAGATAAATCCTCTCAAAGTTCAGAGAGACTTGGGCGAATGAACTCGGAGGCAAATGACCGTTTCTTTGATGCCAATGATGAGAGTGACAGAAGTGATGGATCACGTTCGCCCCAGCGGCAAGATAGTCTTTCTTTTGCTGCTGCTTCACAATTTTATGATGCAGATAATGGTGAGAATGCAGAAGAAGATGATCCACCAAGCTTCAAAAGAGAAGTTGGCCTGTTGCCTGGATCAGCATCCCCTCTGCCTGACCACAACAATGAGGATGTTTCCCAGAATGAGGAGTTGAAGAATTTTGTGAAAGCACAAGTGATTATTTCATCTCAAGAATCACCTGAGTACACCAATATTGACAAACAGGTGAGACAGACTGTATAGTGCACAGTTTTGCAAGAAAAATTCATACCTCCTCACACTTACAGCAACTTTGACAATAAAGAGGGGAGCTGAGATCATTAATGCATTGGGTGGTGGCGGCATTGTGGTTTTTTGTTGAATAGATGCGGGTGTCACTGTCAACACTTTCATTCTACTGCAATCGTCCAACAATCATTGCCATTTTGGACCTAGTCACTGCCATAAATGCAAAGTTTGAAGCTCCATCAGCTGCCACCAATGACTCAAAAGTTGATGTCACAAACAAGGAGGCAGCTGATGAACCACTGCCATCTGCAACAGATGATGAACAACAGGACGTAAAATCCACCTCTTGTGGGTCAAGTCAAGAAGATATCAACAACTTTGATAGGGATGATGAAAAGGAGCCTCCTAAGGAAGAAGATACAGAGTTCAAGGAACAACATGTTTCTGGGCAAGCTTCAACCAGCACTGCTGATGATCATGAAAAAACCAAAAACAAAGATATTGACCCATCTGCAAGTAACAAGGCAGGTGAAAATCAAGCATCTCAATCAGCAGGCAATGCTGCTGGCAGTCATGTCACCACCATTGATCCAACGGTCATTGAGGATGTTGATGACTACGGCAATGCCACAATTGCTCCCGAAGGTGAGGATTCAGTGGTTAAAGGTTTGTTGGGAAAAGGTAAAGAGAGGGTGGTTTTCTGTGTCACATTGGACATGGAGCTTGCTGAAATAGTGCTGAATCTGGAGGATGGCCAGCAACTCGCAACCCTCTCACAGAATGACTTGCATGCCGAAGTGAAGGTAACTACAAAACTCACCAAATCATAAGCCCTAAATATTAGATCATATGTGGTGAGAGTATTTCTTGATTGCATCACCCCCTGCCCTCCTGCCAACAATAGTACCTACCTATTTTGTAGGTGTTTCCAGCGTCATGGGGCGTCAAAGCTGCATTGGGAAATCTTCGCATCAGTGATGATTTCATAAGGAACCAGCAGCAGGATGGGATCATTCCATATCCATTCATTTGTGACATGCGGGATCCTGCTGGTTCATCATTCATTGAGGTTTTCTTTCTGTTTCTGAATCGCATTTGTATATACCGTCCTACAAACTCTGACCAAACCCAAATTGTTATAGCTAAACTGATACAGAAGTCTGAAATGAGTTAGTTTGCATGCACATTCTGAACAAAGAAGCTTTTGGGTCTTCAGTTTTTTAATTTTGTTTTCAATCAGATTTTCATATCCTGAATGATCTGGTACCATTTTTCTTTTATGTTCATATTGATGGGCTGTCAAATTGCTTGCTTGATTGGGTGTGATTGATGGGGCAGTTGGAGTTTCTCTCTTTCAGTAAAGATGACATAGACTACGAGGGCTTTGAATATAGCATCACTGGCAAGCTTTCTGAAGTGCGCTTTGTCTTTCTCTATCGTTTCATTCAAGAGGTATGTTAATTCCAAATCATTCTCCAAATTGTTTTCAATGTTTCTTTTCACACCATGCTATGCTGTACAGGCAGGCAGGCAGTTAGTGAATCTGGTTCTGTGTATTGATGAATGACTGTTGTCAATTGTTTTGGATTTCCAGATAACAGCATACTTCATGGGGCTTGTTCCACAAAGCTCGGGTTATGTGATGAAGCTGAAGGATCGAGCAACCAATTACGAGAAGCTCTTTACGCAGTCACAGATTGAGGGATCACCATCACTGAAGATGGACCTTGCTCTATCTAACCCCATCATCATCATGCCACGTGCCACCTACAGCAAGGAGTAAGTTTTGAGAAAAAAAAACTTCCAAACCCTAAACCCTAACTGCAGAAACTGGAGGGATGGATATCTGGGCATCTATCAAAACAACAATTGTTCTATGCATATGTATAGGTTAGAAAAGTTATAATAAGGGAAGAATCCTGAGATGGGTGTGGTGATTTTTATTTTTTTTGGAGACTGGGCATTTGCTAAATTCCTTCCTTGAACAAGATGATTGATTGTGGATCTGTGTGGGAACAGTTATATGGAGTTAGATGTCCAACAAGTTAACGTGAAAAGCAAGTCTGACTGGTTTGGTGGCGACAAGGAAGAGCTTGGGGCTATTCGGCTTGAGACTATTACACTTGAGGTACTATCCATGTTTCCCATCCTTTCTCTGACTTAGTTATGTACCACATCTATGTTCTATTTTCTTGCTTTCAATACAACATATTGACAAGTCAAAACATTAGTCAAAAAGACATTAGTCAAAGTGGCTGTGTCATTGAAATATGCTGTTCCAAATCAACACTTTAGGCCAAGTTGGATGAGGTCCAAAATAGGTAACTTTTGCACCAATTTTCTTTTCCATTTGAAAAAGACCATGGTGGCTGATTTCTTGTAGTGGTTTGTTGACATTAACCCATGTGGGGTTAGGGTTTAGGGGTCCATCACTCACCATCTGGAGCCTGGGGGTGTGTAGTAGTGAGAGAAAAAAATGAGCAACATGGAAGAGAAAATCCTGATATGATCCAGGGGAAGGTTGCATAAGAGTAGTAGATCCGTCATGTGTGGATGGATGCATGCATGCTTAATCTCCAGTCCAAAAGCTTTTAGGGTTTAAGGTTTAGGGTTGGTTCTCACATTGAGTTGTCAGTTTGTATGAACGAATCTCAAATTGGGTTTTTGATGCCCAAGAAAGTTGACCACTAGAAAATGACACATGTTTATACACCTAGGTGGATGACGTGAGCTTGGAGGTTGGAGTGGGTGGAAAAAGTGGGGATGAGATCATTGAACGAGCAGAAGGTATTTCGCTGGTGGTGAGGCGACCTCTTCGGGACCTATGGCATCAGGTCCCTGGGATTGAGGCTACTGTCAAGGTACAGTAGTATTTGTTTTTTGGTCAGTTTGTTTTGTCTTAGTCAAACTACAAATGCTTGTTTCATTTCAGAGAACTGGCAGAAGCATTCAGAATCTGGGATTGCACCAGCTGTTAGTTGATGTATATTTGGAAAATTGTGCTACCCTTCTTCTTCTTCTTCAATTGTGGTTTTTGAAAAAATCTGGCATCATTTGGGGGTGATGATGCCTGCCAGATTGAACAACTGAGAGCATCTCTATCGGACAAAGAGTACCAAGTGATAACAGAATGTGCCACATGCAATATGGCAGAGGTGCCAAATTTGCCACCTTCCTTGTTTGAGGAAAAGTCTGGAGAGGAGGACGAGGATGAGGAGGATAAAGAACAGCAGGCCAATGATGAGGCTGGAAAACTGAAGGTGTCAGGAGCTGATGATTCAGAGGTTGTTCTGGTGGAACCAGATGATGATGCTGATGATGGAGAGGAAAAGAAAGAAGGTGGGTCATTGTCATCCTCTGGGTATGATAAGGAAACACATGAGAAGGTGACACATCATAATCAGTCAGAAGATTCAAAGGCAGTTGATGAGCCTCTGGAGCATTCATGTGGTGAGGTCTTTCAAGAAGGGGACCCACAAGAGCACAAAGAAGAAGACAATGGTAGTGATGAGTCTTCCATTGACAAACCATTCACTACAATCAAAGTGAGTGTTGACATCAAGTTGGTTGAGCTTGGCTTGTATGTTGGAGGAATGAGAACCGCTGCCCTTGCAACAATACAGGTACCAGTAGAACTGTGTTTTCTGTTACATGAAACTGTGCAATAAATAATGGAAGTTTTTTTGAGTCTGGGATTTGCCATCAATGGCAATAAAATTTCATTGAGAGTTTTTGGTGAAGAAGAAATTATTATTATCAAATGGGTGCAAAGGCATGTATGTTGGAAGAATATACTTTTTACTAAGAACAGGTGAGTGGAAGAGATGGGATGATGGCAGGTGAGGGGAGTGTGGGTGGCTTATAAATCCAATAATGTGGAGGAGATGAATGTGATGGCATCGTTGGAGAGGTTTAGTGTCAAGGATGATCGGGAAGGATCAGAGCCAGAGATGCGCTATATGATTGGGAGTGCTGACGATTGGGTGCACAATCCCACCACACAAAGAGATCCAATCGACGACCAAAAGCCATTTGAAGAACAACAGGAAGGAATGGAACGTGATAATAATAATAATCCCTTCTCGGATCATAAGATGGGATGGTGGTAAGCAAGATTTTCCATCTTTTGGATCATAGTTACAATAATACCTACCACTTTTTAATACTGTGTGGCTGACTTTTTTGTGTCTCTTTTTCCACAGTTCTGCATTGACAATGCTTGTCGTGGATGCAATGCTTGGCCCAACTGAACAAACCGTCTCGCTCCGCATCCAACGGCCTCGAGTGACTGTGGCGTTTGATTTCTTGTTAGCAGTGGCCGAGTTTTTTGTGCCATCTATGCATGCCATGCTATCTGACAAGGGGGATGAAAATCCATTGGACTTGACAAATGGGATTTTTCTAGACAAGCCTACATACAAGCAAAAGACAGAGGTGGTTGAGATCACACCAAAGAACCCACTCGTTGCAGACCATGTGCTTGTAGATGAGTACACTTATGATGGCCAAGGCAATACTCTCCGTCTTTTGAATCGAACTGGGACGGACCTTTCTGATTACGCACCTGAAGCTCTTATTTTTATTGGTGATGGGAAGAGACTTTCCTTCAGAAATATTGTTATCCAGGTAAATGCCATTCCAAGCTATAAATCTTCCCCTTTCTACAGAGACTGTGGGGAAAGACGGGCTCTTCCTTGAAGATGATGAATTTCATCTTCTATCAGGCAAATGCACATTTGTGATATATCAGAAGGAAGATGTGTTTGTTGGAGATATCATAGTGACAAAACTGCAGTTGTAAGAAAAAGAATGTGATTAGGAATAATTGTCAGAGAGCTTGATATCGAGAATGTTTAAAACCATGAATTTCCTCTCTCAGATCACCATATTTGTGATTCATGTTCTGTCAACATTGATCTTATTCTCAGAATGGAGCATATTTGGACTCATCCATAGCACTGGGTAGTAACAGCAGTTACTCAGCTTCAGAAGATGATGGGGTTTTCCTCGAAGGCACTCCAAACGAACAATTGGACAGAAATTCAGTGAAGGGTGATGGTGGAAATAATGACAATGAGAAGAAGAAAGAAAGAGGCAATGATGATAATAATCCTCCTCAGACCAAACTCACAATTGAATTACAGGTGAATCTAAACCCTAAACCCAGTCAACTGAGTTGTCTGTCAGTGTGTCTTGACTGAAGCAATGGACAGATGGACACTTTTATTGTTTTTCCATGTGCTTGTTTTCAGCTTGGAAGTTGGTGACATAATTTACTCCTTATGCAAATACAGAGCTGGCTGAGGAAGATGTGTATTTGAATAAAGTCCTAGATCTATGCCATGTTGTGCCAAAGTCAGAAGATTGAAGGTTGGACCCTAAACCCACCACCCCCATCAGCTTCTTCAATATTTCTTCTTCTTGCACTGTCCTCTTTCTTGCAGGCTATTGGGCCAGAGCTCACTCTGTACAACAGCCTTGGACGGCCATCTGAAGCATTTTTTCTTCCAGAAAGCTTTCTTCGAGCAAGGATGAATGCATTCGTAAGGTGAATAGATTTTAATTCTAATCAGTTCATTTTCCTTCCATGCACAACAATAAATGTACTGGTGTTTTGTGTTTGGAAAATGTATATCCCTGTTTTTGAATGGTCTCCCAATGTATGAACAGAATTTATGTAATTCAGTGCCAACCCATTAAACCAAAATCAACCAACAGCAGGGATAGTAGTAACAATAAAAGTGTCTGTCCATCTGTCCATCCATCAGTCCACTGAAGTTGGGCATTGGGTTTTTATTTGATCAATTTTTTTTCAGGTATACATCAAAGGGAGAGGATATGGAGGTAAATGCAAATTTGAACACCCTGACGATAGAGGCGAAGAGTGGCATAACAGTTATGGAGCCTTTTAACGCTGATATGTTGTACTCAAAGGTGGCTGGTAAACAGAACATTTGTGCTAAGATGACAGAGATTTGCACTCATTTTTCTTTCAGCATTCTGCACCTCATACTACGGCTTCAGGATGACGTTATGTCATTCATGCGGATTACATCAGAGGAAATGACAGTGGAGTGCTCAGAATTCGATAAAATCTGGGTGTCCACCAGTGAGTCTTCTTCTCCAAAGATCTATATATCTATGTATGTATGTGTCTTTGCTGATGGATTCTGCAAACAAGCAGTTGAATTTTTTTAGAGCAGGATCAGAGCCTTGTGAAAAACTTTAGTCTTCTTCTTCTTCACTCATTTGTGGAGTGGGTTTTGGTGCAGACTGGGAAGAATCAAAGGGACAGCAGCATATTGCTTTCTGGCGACCTCGGCCTCCTCCAGGTTTTGCAGTACTTGGAGATTGTTTCACACCTTTGTAAGTGCCAATCTTTTTTTGCTTATGAGAGAAGTGCACTTTGATGGATGTACGTGCCCATGATGATAGAAACTATGATAGAAACTTAGGACATGCAGATTTTGTATAGTGGGTTGGCAGAAATTTTATCTGGATTTATTGTATATTGATCTACACCCACTGTTGTCAGGAGCTGATGACGGCAAGTGGGTAGTCATATAATTAGAGAGAGAGGTCTTTAAGCAGAAGCAAAACCTTAAGAGTTATAATGCTGCGCCCAGAGAGTGCTGTAAGTGGAGCGGATGATATATTGTAGCTGCATGGAACATCCAACAGCATAGAGAATGTTAACACTACTATTCAGCTAATACTATTGCTTGGACACCACTGCTGTTGACGGTTTAGGGTTTAGGGGATGTAAGTGCCAAGGTTTTCTAGTGTGTAACATGTTTGCTATTCATTGGAGGTAGCAAGACTGTTGGGTACTTAATTGATGCAGTTTCCTGTTCTGAAAATAGGAATGAAGCACCTGCAAAAGGAGTCCTTGCTCTCAATATGGCCTTGGTGCAAGTGAAGAGGGCAGAAAGCTTTGAACTTATGTGGTCATCCACCAAGCAGGCTACATCATCCCGGCAGCAGCAGCTCTTGAGTACTAATAATAATGGTTCCGAAAGGGCTAATTCAGAACAGAAGGCTGCTGCTGCTGAGGTTGGAGGAGATGAAGAAATTGATGAGAACAAGTTATGTCAAGATGATTCTTCTTCTTCACTAATTAGTGATGTTAGACAAGATTCATTGTCGGATAATAGACAAGAGTACAGTTCCAGTTTTGGGCTGGGACAGCAGAGTGGCATCTCCTCTGGAAGGATTGATTATAAAGACTTGTTGGACAGCAAGGAGAATGATGAAGAGACTGACTGTTCCATTTGGATACCAGTTGCACCACCAGGTTATGTGGCACTTGGGTGTGTTGCATGCAAAGGCCAAAGGCCACCTCCAACTACAGCTTCACTTTGTGTGTTGGCTGCTCTGGTATCACCTTGCTCTATGCGGGATTGTGTTTATGTCACTAGTGAAGTGTAAGTTTCCATCCTTAATGATTGATTCTCTCCTCTGGGGTTCATTGTGATCTGTGTTGGGTTGTATCAAAAAATTCCTATGCACTCCTTAAGTGATTTCCATCTCATCCAAAATGTAATCAATCACAATCATTTGTAATTCTCACGAATTTTATTTGAACTGCAGGAATGAAGATCTGATTCCTGACAAAGGGTGGGCATTTTGGCAAGTCGATAATTCAGCAGGCACTTTCTTTGTTAAGCCTGTGATAGATAATGAAGTGTCTATGCCAAGGGGCTACGAGCTTCGCCATGCCATTATCAGTTACACTGTCTTCCCTGTGAATGAAACAAAGCCTTCCACAAATACTGATCAGCCAAGTTCAAAAGTATCAAGGACTGTAAGTGAACGATCCCAAGAGGGTCAAGAAGGAGCAAAAGCATTAATGAGTACCACTGCTTCTGCTTCATCTGGACGGATGTATGAGCATGTTACAGAGTTTAAGCGAATTTGGTGGGATGAGGGGAGCAAGTTTTGGAAGGGCATCTCAATTTGGCGACCAGTTGTTCAGCCCGGATTTGCAATACTTGGTGATGTAGCTGTTAAAGGGTATGTTGAAGAAGCTGCTGTTTCAATTCCCCGAGTTGCTGAATTGCTGAGATCTGTAGCTGTTGCGGGTTGTTGTTGCAATACACACCTTTGATGGGTTTTATTATGCAGTAGTCATCTAGCTATATTCTCTGTCGTAAGTTTGTCCTGTTTGGGTGTTGTCACAACCTTCCTCCTTCTCACAGTCTGGCTATTTTGGTGGCAAAATTCAGGTACAAGCCTCCAAGCATGGGGCTTGTTCTTTGGGACGCAAATGAGGATGGTTGCGGTGGTCTTTTTGCCAAGCCAGAGAAATTTGAAAAGCAAGGCTATTTGAAGGATGACATTGCATTCTGGCTGCCAGTGGCACCATCAGGCTATGTTTCTCTCGGATGTGTGGCCTCTAGGAGTTCATCTCCAGACAAAGATCTCCAGAACATTGTTCGCTGTGTTCGAAGTGATCTTGTAATGGGCACGGACTTTGCAAGCTGTATTGCCAATACTTCGTCTACAAAGCATAGAGCTGCAGAGCTTAGCATTTGGCCTGTTGAAAATAAGGTAAACCGGGTTTTTGGGTATTGAAACTGCCTTCAGTTTCCGATAGTGTGTTATTGCTAATTGAAGATGTGAAGAATGTTTTATTTTTCCCTTTTAAATTTGATACAAGGGCGATACTAACTCTCTCATTATTGTGTGCTCCCACTGTTTTGTCTTGTCTTCTTTCTGCTGGTGGTTATGTTAACAGGCAAAGACGTTCTTTGTGATCCCTGCCATCAACAAAAGACCTCCAGCAGATTTGGCTCGATGTCTGGCATTTGTAGAGAAACCAAGGAAACCCGACAATTTGATTGCCAACTTGGAAGTAAAGGGCATCTCTGCAACTGTTTCTGATGACTTTGGAGGCTTGGTATGCACCTAACCCTGAACCCTCCAGAAGCCATGGTTATGTTTGAAACTCACTAGTTTCAAATATGGGATCATGATGTCTCCCCAACAATGAAATGAGACTCTTGGGTTCAGGATTTGAGAGGTTCTGTTAGTTCTGTTTGTTGTTTGTTTATCCTTTTGATGGAAGTTGAAATATTATTTTTGTTGTTGTTGGAGCAGATGGCTCCAATTTTGGACTTCTCAGTAACCAGCATGCAGGCAAGCTTACACGGGTGTATGGAAGCATTTAGCATGGAGACCAACTTTGCGCTCTCATCATCAACTTATAACGGAAGATACAGTGCTTGGGAACCTCTTATTGAACCTTGTGACACAAAAGTGAGGTCTGTTTGTTTGTGTTTCAAAGCAAATAAAATGGCATGGGCAGTTTCTTTCTTTCAGGTTTATATATTCATTTGAAAATAAATAAATAAATACAATCAAAATCCCCGCAAAATAACCAGTTTTGGTATATAACTATGGTTCTAATTCTTTTGAAAATTTAAAAAACCCACCTTTATGACCACCAGTTCTTTGCCAGTAATTTCATGAAAAATTCCACTTCTTTGACATTTCTGAAATAAGTGGAACTGGTGGTTTGCTGATTCTGAATCTCCCATCCTGAGAAAAAAAACCAGAACTGGTGGTTCTTTGATTTTGAAATTCTTAAAGAACCGGAACTGCCAGTTATTTAAAAGACAAATAACTGCACAACACTGGTTATGTGTTGAAAGCTTTTGGGATTTGCTCTTGGGGTGGTGGTGGTGTGGTTTCGGGTTGGCCTGTAGGTATGTGTACAGCAGTGATCCAGACGAGAAGGTTCAGCCAACAGTATCAGAAATCACCATGAAATTGACAAAAGACTTGAACATTAATGTTTCTGTTGCAAATATAAACTTGTTCCTCGAGGCTTATGCAAGCTGGACAAGTTTGAGTAAACTTGAACAGGGTTCATCTAAGCAGCAGTGTTTGCAGGTATAATAACTTCTCATGAGCTGAAATCTACTCATGATTTGTTCTTGCTCACTACAGCCATGATCCAGCAGAGATTATGTGTGAGTGGGAATCTGATTAGACTGACTATATCTGCAACATACTCCTGATCGCACATCATGGGTATTATTCAATAAAGTTTGGGTTTAGGGTTTGAGACTACTTTTGTGCATGGGGGGTGGCAGTTCAAGTCTGTGAGTTGGTTGTTACTAAGTAAAAACAGAGTTTTGGGTTGAATGGAAACAGGATCAAGGTGGAGTGAGTCAACAGAGCATGAGCAATAACAATAAACCAATGCGAGTTGGCATCAGTAACAAGTGTTTGGATGGGAAGCCAAACAAAAGATTCTACATTGTGACTCACAACGCAATGGGAGAGCCTCTGTACCTTCGGACAATTGAATCAAGTGGTCGCATGCATATGGCTTTCTTACCTGCTGAGGGTATGGCAGCCATAAAAATCCCGATGCCACGGAGCATGAAAGACTCTGCACACAAAATCTTGGAAAAAGTCTGGCCTGGAATTTTTGTAACCATACGTGTTGGGTACGCAGAGGTTCGTTCCAAAACCCACTCATAAACCCATTCAGAAAAGCACTTGCCTTTGATGACTAAATTTGTGCATATACATACAAGCACAACCCAAGTCAAATTTTTCTGATACAGATATATTATATGTACAATTTTGGGAAATACAGGTGGTTATTCCCCTTGCTATATCATTCAGTCCCTAAGGGTGAAATATATGGTTTGTGTTTCTTGTGCAAAATCGATCTAGAACAAAACAAAACATCATCAATAAGAATCTATCTAGAGTTGAAAACTTCTTTTGTGTGTATTTATCTGAGCAAAGTTGGGTATGATGGGTTTTGCAGTTGCCTGCAGACAAAGGTATCGGTGGTCGGGAATATATGGCAGGTATCCGCATAGTATCTTCAAAACCAGTCTCAGAAAGAATGGATGTTCCATTGCAGAGTGCGAGGACTCGATGTGTACATCCAGAGAGAGAAACTGCCAATGGTCAGGTTCAGGTGTTTTGGGATGAGGTTTTCATCTTTGAGGTTAAACCTGGGGTAAGTTAGTTTCTTTCTTTCTCTAGAAGCAATTCATGCATTTCTGTTGGTCTCGGTCAGCAAAATCATGAACATTATTGTTACTCACTTGCAACAGTAACCAAATATCCTTTTGGACAGGGTACAGGCCAGTTCTTTGGATTTTGTATTCTAATTGGGTGGGGCATTTCATACCTGAATCTTGCAGGAATTGAGTAAAGCTGAAATCCTTGTAATGGATCTTACCAGAGGTAAATAAAGCTTGACCATTGTTGCTGCTGCACAGGCCCCCAAAACCCTAAACCTTGAACCCTTTAACCCTTCAACAAAGTTAGTGTAAAAGAATGAGCTTTCTTCTTCTGGGTTTGTGTCAGAAAGTGACAATCTTGAGTCATCATCATGCACAGCTTATGAGGGAAAAAAAACTGAATTCTGGTGGTGGTGCATTTGGCTTGACTATGGTGATGGCAGGAATTCCAGTGGGTTTTTGCAGCCTGTCACTTTTGGAAAGAGGAAATGAGCTACAGGAGGACTCAAAGGACAGTTTGCTTGAGTATGGGAAAAAAGAGAAGACAACAGTTGACACTCCCAGCTGGTCTTCTTCTTCTTCTTTGGAGCTGAAATCTGAGCTATTGTATCACCCACCCACAGAAAAACAGGTAAAGATACAGTAGTAGTTCTTCTTCCTTTACTATTTGCACCATTTCTTCTAACTACATGTGTCCATGCAATTTCTTTACAGAATGGTAATTAGAGCAGTTAGGGTTTAGGGTTTAGGAACAAAGTGCAGAACTGGGCATTAAACTGAAGACTCATAAATTACTGTGATTTTTCTTTGAATGCGGGTTACTATTGTGGTTGCAGGAGCAAGATAGCAGAAACGATGAGAGTGCGAGAGGAGACAAAGCAATTGGGAAACTTTATACTAGTTATAACTTTTCATCAATTACAGGAGATGAAATCAGCAGGCGTGTAGAGGGCTGCCCAGAAAATAGTAGTGATCAAGATGGTGGTGATCAAGAGCCAGGAGGAGCAATTGAAGTGGCAATTTCAAAGCACGGTCCCTGGTTTCCTGTGGTAGTCAATTATGGTCTTGGTCCAGCAGCCTGGCATTTAGGAAAAGATATCTTCTTAGCGAGTGAAATGATGGTTGAAGAAATGATCAAACATCTTTTTGTGCGCACCATGGTCACTGTTGAGAATGCTAGCGAGTTTGTCCTCGAGGTTCGGCTCTGTCTGGATTTACTGCTGGACAAGACAGAGGAGGAGATCAAGGGAGCAGCAGTTGAGCAGCAGCAGGAGGATGGCCGTGAATCTTGTCTCTATCTCGGTGACATGGGACCCAACAGCAGTATCTCCTGCCCTCTCAAAAGTTTGTGTCCTGGCAGTCCTGAGTACTGTCTTCAGGTAAAGCACAAACCTGAAGGAAGTCTTGATGATATCACATTACATTACATATCCAGTATCTAAACCCTAGACCCTAAACCCACTACTCATGTGTCCCTGTGTACACCTTATGCCCTGATAGATAGCAATTGCATGTATCCTAACCAGATCCATGGCATTTGTGGTGCATTGTAGGTGAGACCTCAACTGGGATCACACAAATGGAGTATGGTGGTGCCAATCAAGGGCAAGCAAGACATGGGCAAAAAACAGGTGCCTGTGAAGAAGTTCAGAGTGAATGCGCTTTCAGAAACAGAGGAGCTTTTATGTTGTCCGATAGCCATTCCAGCTGGTGGTCATGCTGCGCAAAGCGAAGGAGGAGGGAAAGATGTTTGGTTTTGTATTGAGTCAAAGGCGAAGGAGATTGGCAAGACATCCCAATTGGATCCAATTCTTGACTGGAAGTTAACAGTCTCAGCACCGCTACAGCTCATCAATTACTTACCCATTCCCTGCAGATTTACGCTCTCGGGTGATGAGAAGGTACCAGGAGAGGATCAGCAGGAATCCAGCAAGTTGGACAGTGGAGTTGTGAATGCTGGCAAATCAGCCTTCATTTTCCATGTTGACCTTCGGAAAGCACTTTATCTTTACTGGGTTCCGCAAGGTAGTTGGCAACCAAAGGTATAGTACAAAGTAACATGTACAAAGTTCTTCTACAATTGTAATGATCAAGACTTTGTATAAGGCTTGGTATCAGAGTTCGCTAGTGTGGGTTTATGGTTTATGGTTGATGAAACTGTTGGAAAGTGCATTGTACCCACAGATCATGGTGTTGACTGATCATCTACTTCTGATGTTCACTGAAGATTTTATCACCCAGTAGGGGAAAGTACGAAAGAAAAACTAGGGTTGCTGAAGTGTTTATTGAAGAGGGTGTTATTTTTGACACCTCTGATTTCTTCTTTTGGGGAGCTGGAAAATGCAGCAGCAGGCATAATTATTATGTATGAAGTAGCACTTGGGTCCATCCGTTCTCTTATCCATGTTTTGCACTTTTTTCCTAGAACCTTGTGAACTAATATATTATTGACTTTGTGGGTTTTTGTCGATGAAGGATGCGGTTATCATTTCTCATCCTCAAAAGGATTTGGCAAAAGAGATCATTGTTTCCAACTCTGTCAGGGATCTGAAGATTCACATTCAGCATGAATGTGAAGAGAAGGGAATGACGGCCAAAGTCATCTACTTTTATGTTCCTTGCTGGCTTGATAGCGAGAGGTGCCCACTGTTGAAAATCAGGCTTGTTGAACTGGAGCTCCCAAAGGAAAAGAAAGGCAAGAAGAAGGAAAAGACTGAATCCACTAAGCATGAAAAGAAGAAGACCTTGCTGCAACCACCTCTCAAGGTGAAAAATGTGATTGATGAGATCAATCAAGACAACATGGACCAAGTACATCATCAGACAATGCTTTCTAGATATGAACCCAAAATGATGGGTCTTGCTGTAGCTTTATCAACTGATGACGATAACACCCACTTTGGTGAAGTTGAACCACTTGACCCCCTTGACAACTCCGTAAGTTTCCAACACTCCCCAAAGCAAAAGATCCAGAATTGAACACTCAGATCTGACAGGTGGAGTCATAGGTGAAATCAATTGTTTTATGCTACTAACCTGCACAAAAACTGTGGCACAGGATGGGAGTGTGGAGCTGATAACACAGGATGTTCAAGGTTCATATTACAAGTTCCTTGTCACCAGAATGTCGAACCCTTATGGTTTTGCACAGGCAGAGGTATATATACATTTCCCCTGTACTTCGCTATTCTACGCATATCCATAGTTATTTTCCACCCACCGTGATCATGGCCAGGATGAGTGATATTGTGGATCATCTTACACAAAATTGCTTTTTTTTGCATGTCATTCAGACAGCCTTTTCATGACAGGTTTTATTGTGTCATTTTTTCACCCATTAATAATTATTGTTGCAGGTGCTGTGCATTCGACCGTATACAATGTTTTCAAATCGGATTGGTCGACGTATTCACCTCAGACAGGAAGGAGCCGAACAGTTTAGGACAATAGATCCCACTGATTCAACCACCATCCTTCCATTTGTCAAGCTGCAGGAACCACTTAAGCTGCAGGTAAAGCCATGAATCAGTGCATGCCCGATAGTTGACAACTAGGCAAAATCTCTGCAAAACAGAGTTCTGTTTTAGGTCAAATTATATTATTCTCACACGAGTATTGTCTTCTGTGGTACTCAGATTCAAAGTTAAGGCATCAACAAAACACCACATGTCCGAAATTGTGTTCACAGTGCCAATTATGATGCTAGTTGAATGAATGTGGGTGGTGGGCACAGGTACAATTGGAAGGATCTCTATGGTCACACCCATTCGCCATTCAGAAGGAAGAGAAGATGTACCTTGCGATTCATCCCAGCAATGGACGCAGTAGTAGGCGAAGAAGTATACGCATTGATGTTCGCGGTTATGAAGATGGCTCCCGCTTTTGGGTTCTACTTCAGTGTGGTTCTTCACGGGGCCCATACAGGTAATGGCAAATTCTATCTTTACATCTACCAAAAAGTAAGTAGAGCCCTAAACCCTAAACAAAACATGCATGGATGATTGATTCAACAAGGCTGGAACTTGTTGGTGCTGCTTGTGGGTATTATTACTGTAGAACTACTTTTGAGCCAGGCTTTTGTCTGCAACAACTAGGTTGTGAGCTTTTGGTCAATAGTCATGGGTCTGTCCTTATTATTCTTCCTACTGTAATCTCTTATGACCAGGCTTGAGAATCGCACAATGTCAACACGAATCAAGTTCCGACAAGTAGGCTTTGATGATGATGCATGGTGTTGGATCAAACCCCATTCCACCGTAGCTTTTGCATGGGATAATCCTCAGGGAGAGCAATTGTTGGAAGTCATTCCAGATGGAGATACTAGTAGTTCATCATCATCATCATTATCATCATCATCGACTGGTCTCATCAGGATCGACATCAACAAAGTCGGTGATCATCCTGTTCTGTCAACTACGAATGGACCCGACACCAGAAACAACATCTGTATCCGTGTTCTTGAGGCAGTAGACATTAAGGTGGTTCGCTTCTTTGACCAAGAGATGACAATTCGTCAAAGCAGGAGTAGCAGCGCTGAAGACAAAGGAGAGACTGAAATGTCAGTGCCCATGGAAGGTGCAAGTCAGCCAATGCAAGCAAACAACTTAGACAAGAGACCTGACGCACCATCCCAGTTCAAATTTGTGTTGGATGTTGGAAAATTGGGATTGTCCATCATCAATCACCAGCCACGAGAGCTCCTGTTCTTGCATATGGAGAGAGTTAAAGTTGAAATTTCCTATTCATCAGGTTCTTCATCCAAGAACACAAACAGGTACTTCTTCCACTTGGCTTTTATAGCATCGGAGGGTATGATACTTCTTGGACATGGATAAATTTTGGTTTGCAAGACAGAACAGGTGTAAATGGGTCATGTATAATAATATCAGACATGTTCTTGATGTTGATGTTGTGTTCTCTGTGCAGTGGGATTGGGCTGGTAGTTGGGTACATGCAAATTGACAACCAATTGCCATTGACGCCCATGCCAGTGATACTCGCTCCTGAATGCAAAGAGAAAGAAGAGTCTGTCCTGGAGATTGTTCTAGAGATGAAGAGTGACAGCTCTGAAGTGAAGGAAGTTTACCCATGCATCGGCCTAAAGGTAAGAAAAAGCCACCTCTATTGCCTTCAAAACTCAATTAAAGATGGGGGTGGGCATCAATCATAATAGTTTTAAAGAACAAAAGGTGCATAGTTCTGTCTCTATGTTTTTTTATCACCTTATAAACCAACAATCACCTGGATCTGAGCTCAAATGCACATTATTAAGACTATGATCACAATGACCTTTTGACAGAATTGGATTTCAACACTGATAAATTACTGAGGATCTATACTTGCTTTATGGGCATTTTTGCAGACGACTGAAAGTGCATGGCGATTGAATATACATGAGGAAATGATATGGATGGCAGTGGAAATGTACACTTATTTGCACTTAGATCGGCTCTCCAGTGACTCAGATGTTGTCCAAGTTGATCCAGAAATTCAAGTGGAGTGAGTTTCTCTCTCATTCCTCTAGGGTTTAGGGTTTTGGGTCTGACAAATTTAAAAACTTATATTTTTTGTGAAAGAGAAGCAAGCAATAGGTACTACATAATTGTGTTAGGGTTTAGGGTTTAGAGTTTACATCATTGTTTTTCTGAGCAGTGCATGTTCCTTAGACTGATTTCAGTGTCTTCCTTCCTGCAAACCCAGCTAACAAAAAAAATGTAGAAGTTGGCCAAACAAACCACACTAGTTAGTTTCACATGGTTTTTTGGGGTGGTGTTTTTTGGAGTGTAGGCTTCTACACATGTCTGAAGTGCGATTCAAGCTCACCATAGAGACATGTCCAGAGCAGCGGCCTCCTGGGAAGCTTGGAATCTGGGGCCCTATTGTCTCCACAGTTGGCAACATTTCCAAAATGCCTGTATGTGTTGTTCAATACATTATTGTTTTGAGCATTTCCATTTTTTCACATTCACTAGATACATTTTTCCAACCTTTTTTTATCTTTTACATGATGTGTAAAGAACAACCCCCTGAGAGGTTTGTTTAAAAACTCTGGATGCTAGATTACTATTGAATGAATAATATTTCTAGTCTAAAATTTACTTTACAAAATTGTGGACATCCCAGGTTCATTTGCATAACATAATCCGTGAAAATCGCTATATGCGAAAGAGTCAAGTGACAACAGCAGTTCTGGATCACATAAAACATGATCTCGTTCATCAGCCCTTGCAACTCTTGATGGGTATCAACCTCTTGGGAATGACTAGTTCCACCTTGGGAACCATGAGCCGAGGCGCTGCTAACTTGTCCAAAGACAGCGGCTACTTACAGATGCGCTCAAATCAGGTTCCAAAAAATCTGTTTTCCTCTGTTAGCCTTGTTTTGTTGCAAAAAAATTTCTGAGTTGATTCAGTGAGCACAAACATTGTATTATGATCTGATACAGTATCTGGGATCCACATCTGTGTTAAGGTGCAGTCAGCCAGAACTGCCCTTCTGCAGATTGTTGTAGATCACCCACCACAGACTGGCCTGGTGGCCCACCACCTTGTCAGGGCGATTGGCTTACATTGAAATTTGGCCAGTCAGCTATTTTTTATGACTTGTTGACAATAAGAACAAAACACTCGGCTTGAATTGAGTTGTGCAAAGTTATCATTCATGTACTGTCATTGTCCTTTTACGGGACTTCTAGCTTATGCCATTCTTTTTGCAATGGATGGATGATCTCAGGAAAAAGCTCGTAGAGTGAGGGGAGTGCGTGATGGTGTCTTACAAGGTACATCAACATTTGCTCGGGGTGTTACATATGGGTTCAAAGGCATTGTAACAAAACCAGCTGAAGGTGTAAGGACAAAGGGAGTCATGGGTGCATTTCAAGGATTTGCGAAAGCGATTGTTGGAGTCATTGTGCAACCTATCAGTGGCTGTCTTGATTTTGGGGCACTCATGGTGAGTGGTGTAGGCACAAGTTGCACTCATTGCTTTGCGGCAATTGAACAGGAGCCAACATTTGAGCGCTCCCGGTTACCTAGAGCTATTCAGGGGAAAGTACTCACTCCATACGATGAACACAGTGCACGAGGACAGGTATGTGCATCAAGAAGCTAGTTCTTTGACATTTTGCTCTACACTATTTTCACAGTTGTAGAACACAGAGTCTTCGCTTCACAAATCTGCTTCTTTCTTTCTGTCTGTCTGTCTGGCACACAAATGGAGAAGTGATCTTTTGCAGTTAAAAAAAAAATGATATTGTATGTGTGCAGGCTATTTTGCATCTTGTACAGAGCCGGTTTTTGGGCAAAGATGTGTTCAGGGAACGTGGACAATCTTCTCACTCGGATTACTACCAAGCACACTTTTATCTCCCCCAGGATTTTATTCTTTTGTTGACAAACCGGCATGTGTCGATGCTGAAGGTAGACAGACAGATGTACAATGAAATCTTTGGTGAAATTGTGTGGGATTTTGGGGGCATTGCATTTTTTCTTGGTCCATCTGATCTGAGTCATTTAATTATGAAATCAGTCTGCTTGCATTTCGGTTCACATTTGGTTATACTCAGGTCACACAAAAACAGATTGGGAACTAGGTAAAAAAATGTGCAAATGGGTTTTGTTTTAACATTGTTCCTCCTTATTGCAGCCACCAGCAGCCCATGCAAGGGATCGCAACAAGGAGCTGACAAATCCTCGCACAATTGAGTGGAAAGTTCGGTGGGAAAAGTTAGTCAATCCCTTCTCTTCTTTGCCTGGATCCTCTTCTTCATCACTTGTGCAGCTTCACTGTCAAGACGCATCAAACCAGTTTACCAAAATCATCGAGTGTTTCCAACCAGCAGAAGAGTCAGGAAACTCTCAAGCCTTACAAATCTGTGAAGCTATCCAGCATTACCAGCGCCTGTTCTGCTCTGAAGTCCTGCCTACTGCTAAGGTGATGGATATAGGGTTTAGGGTTTTATGCGCTTTGAAACTTTCTTCAATTTATCCATGTTATCAAACAGTTTGTCAGTTTTTGCTCACCAGTCAGTCCTCCAGTTTACCATCCATTGTGATGTGCATTACTGCCTCTAAGAGTCTGTTCCTCTTTCAAATTGTCCCATGTGCTGATGGTGGGTGTGCTGTTGGCCATGGATATTGTCCAACATGTGGCAGACAAGGAGACTGCGGACAAATATGTTCAAGCATCGGTCGGCCAACAAAAGAACAACCTTGGGAAGGAAGAATCACAAGGGAGAGGAGACAACAAATTACAGCTTGAAGGATTATTCAGAAGAGGCACCGCAAGAATCATCATCCAATTCCCAACATGCATTTCAAGAGCTTAAAGTGGAGGAGGGTGAGACTGACTCAGCAGAAATTAATGAAGAGATAATCCCCACATAACCAAAACCAATGTGGTGGATTTTAGGATTAAATTGTTTTTGGTTTTCTTTTAGCATGCATATTTTGGATGTTACAGATGTTAATAATCCCCCAAAAATGTTTTGTTTCCAATTTACATCCCTTATCTATTCAGCAATGAATGATTTTACAAAGTGGGTGCTGGTCACATGATCATAGTTTAGCTAGTATAGCTGAATTGCAACTGAGTCATGAATGTTCATGAAGTACGCTGTTATAGCTGGCTGACCAACGAACCAACGAACCTCTAGTTCCATTACCCTCATGGTGTAGTTGCTGGTAGCCTTGTTGAATATGACCATGATTCCTCAATTATCCAAAATTGAATTTTTACTGTGGTCATTTTCACAATTATTTTTGTACTCGTGAAACTCCAAAATTATTATTTCCATATGTATGGTGTGCTTTTGTGAGAAAGATGAAGAACACTGGAGGTTATAAGACTAGGTAACCATGTAACTTTCTTTTCCCACCTCACTACATAGGTGGCAAACATGACTCGAGCAAAACATTGATAGCAATGTATAGATTCAAAACCATGGCTTCTGGAGTTCCCATCTTAGGACCCAGGAGTAAATGTAAAATGTTTTCAGGGGCTTTCCATTAAAGGAAGGAATTTGTTACTAACAATGGGAGGAGGCTGGGTGCATACATGGTACTCAAAAATTGTCACAAAGATTGTCTTTTAGTGTAAATGCCTAATGCATCTGCATCTTTGATCATTCATGTCTATCTCCCCCATTCCAAGTCCAAATGACACCAGTTTTTTTTACATCAAAGAATGTCATAGGTACTGCTCTGAAGAGACACTTCAGTTTTTGTACATGTAAGAACACTGAGGGTGCACTCCTTCAAAGTGAAGAGGTGCATTCTTTATTACAATTTCAGAACAAGTCCAGCAACATCTCTCTCTCTCTCTCTCTCTCTCTCTCACACACACACACACACACACACACACATTGTGATTCATTTGATGAAAATAAAATAAAATAAAATTGGTGAGACATGATATCCAATGCAAAATTCAGAATGAAACATAGCCTAAAAGGAAAGCAAATCCCACAAGAAAATCTGACAGTGCTAGATGACCTGAAGGAAGAGGTAGCAGATTTAAAGCGTCAAGTAGTGTTGATGACAAAATCCATCAAGCAAAGATTTAGAAGGAAGAAGAGACCTGTTCAACCCTTAAACTCCTCTCATGTGATTCAAGTCAGTCATTTAACTGAGCAGAAAACGGGTGATGACAGCACAAGACAACGCCACCCAAACAAGCAAACCTCACCCATTGCAAGGACTGCCGTAATACCAATTGAGAGCAAACATGAGGTGAATCAAAGCCTGAAACCACCACCACCACCCCCACGACCTGAGACCATCAGAAGATGGAGATGTTGAAAGTGGAAACACCCACCAGCAACCAGGAAAGTAGATGCTTGCTTGCTTGTTTGAGCAGGTGAGAGAGAAGATCCTTATGTGTTCAGATCACAGTTCAACACTAGCTATTGTGGCCGGATTTTGAGCAACTCCACATCGAAGATGACAGTTCCAAGAGTGGAGCCTTCTCCATTTGCGAACCGTGTCTGATTGAAAACTGTAGTGTAAAGTCTCTGCCTGTCAAAAAACTGCCGTACCATTGATAGCAAACAAAAATCAATACTCAGAAGCTAATTTTGTGCAAAGGGTCAGAAACCAACTTTCGCCCATTAAGACTTTTTTCCCCACAAAGATGGATGGATCTGAGAATGTGTGTGCAGCATTCAAGAAAAAAAACACCACCCCACCACCCCTCACCCTGTATCATTTTCCTCATATCATTTGATGAGATTTCTGTGTGTAGCAATTTTTACATTAGGAGGAATGGGCCCTTGTGTGGTGTTTTGATAAGCTTGCGAAGGTGGAATCACTACCCGACGCACCCCTCCTTCCCTCATGCTTCGCACTGCTGCATCCAAACCTGCTATGACCTGCAACATATATTATTGTCTCCCCCTCACCTTCAAAAACAAAAAAAACCCCCAACAAACAACCTCCAAATCTTTTTTTCAGTATCCACTGACATTACTAGATTACAAATATAAAAAAGATTACACTTATAACCCATGGGATGTACTTAGTAAGACAACAATGGAATCTTGGAGTAGTAAATTAATTACAAAATCCCAAAACAATTTTCCTTCACACGTTTTTGTCTGTGCAAAACCTACCTCAGACCATTATCAACCAAGACACCCACCAAAAGACGCATGCATGAGATTGCAGAGAAACCATTTTTGAAATTATTATTACAGAGGAAAAAAATCTCCACAAGAGCCCATCTGAAGGTAACAACATCATCATCATCATGACGACGACAAGGAGTGCAGCTATAACCCTAACCCTAATGAGAGCTCACTCACTCCACTCACAAAGGAGTCTCTCACAATCAAAGTCTCTCGCTAAAATCTTGTCTAAGATTCATTCATTCCCGCATACAATTGGAGAGAGAGAGAGAGAGAGAGAGAGAGAATCATACTGTTCCAGAGGCGATGGTGAATACATAGGGTTTTCAGGGTTTCCTGATGCATCTTTATGATCATATGTAGCATCAAATCTCCAGCCTTGCTTGGCTGCCAATCGTGCATAATAGTGAATTTCTACCTGCAACGATATTTTTTATTTATTTTTGTTGGTGAGGAAAGAATGAGGATTGATTCCATGGTTATATCACGATTATTTCAACAAGTCATGTCATTCAACAAGCGAACATGGGTTGTCAAATTAAGCTTCGTGAGGATATGCTGACATTATTCAATCAAACAAAAAACCCCTAAAACCCACGCACCTACCCTGTCTCCTGGCTTGGGGTACGTAGTGCCGCCGCCCTCTCTGATGTCCAAGACTTTCACACCACCAGAGTCCTCCAACTCCACAAATTTTGGCCTAATTGGGTGGTCATCTTCTTCCGCGTCAGCGACAGGCGGCACCATGACGAAACCGCCTGCTAGTAGTACAGCCACTGCTGCTGCCCCCAAGGCATAGCCGGATCCCAACACTGCAACTCGTCTGGGGAGGAGCTTCAAAGGGTGAACTTGTCGACATGCATCATCCACTGCTGCTGCTGCTGCTGCTCCTCCTCCTCCTCCTCCTCTAGCAGGTAACAACAAGGAGCTACAAGTGATGAGATGAGAGCTGGTGGTGCAAAGATGGCATTTTGAAGACGGAATTGGAGCAGCAGACAAGAGGAGAGAGGAGCGAATGAGAGCCATGAGCGGAAGAAGAAGAAGAAGAAGCTCGGGAGTGCAGTATAGTGCGCCTGTTGGCTAATGCACCCACGCGAGCTCCTTTTTTTTTTTTTAATTTGTTTATTTATTTTAGGGATAAATAAAATGGATAAATTATTTATTTATTTATTTATTTATTTATTGCTCCAAATTAGCACAAACTTGATTGTTTTTTATTCACAAAATAGTATGCAATGTGTTAGTGGGGAGGCTATTCAATCACATGGCAATAATGGATGTGTGTATTGCGAGGTAGCCACCAATTTAGTTCTATCGTCTTATCCCTATTTTTCTTCTTTGCTTTTTTTCAAGTTTGTTGGAAGAATGTTAGCCTAATGTGCTTTTTTTTTCACATTGCTCCATATTTGAATATCTAGGTTGGAGTTGACAAGTGGGGGAGGAGTTGGGAGGCAAATTTATTGGCAATAACAACAAGGCCCTTTTTTCTTTTTTTCCTTCTTATACCTTCTTTTTCTGGTTTTTGGTTGTTTTTTTCAGCACACTATTGTCCCTTATTCTTCTGAACCTCCCAATGGATAGATGGATTCAATGTTCATAACCCATTAAGGATTTACACCTCTCCTCACTCTTCCTGATGCAGTTCTGATTCTCCTGACAAAGCCAAAGCCTCATCAACAAAAACCAACAAATTATCACAACCTCCATTGTTCTTAGAGCATCATAGTGCAGCAATTACAAATTGTACAATCTGCATGTTGAAGAAAACCATGTTGTTTCTGGCATACCTGAAACCACTCATAACAGTCTTGGAAAAGCCCTCTGACATGTTCTCAGCTTGCTGAGCAAATCCATTCATGGGAGCAGGTCTCTGTGAAGTGTCATTTTAGCCAAAGATTTGCTCCCGGATAGCCTGGAAAGAGTGCCCAGGATCAGGATCCACAAACTCTGCAATGTCCAACACACAAACCAACGGAGAATTTGTTATGGTGGTGTCAAGGGGATTGCATTCAGTCCCAGTAAGCCCATCAATTTCCAGGTTCAGGGTCTTGAACCATCCGAACATGTGGTCAAAAGATCTGTTCTATATCACCAAAACCACAACCGTCTTGACTGGTCCAGAAATTTGTATCTTCTTTGCAAGACATGTGGGTGCTAGGAATGAATGCAGGAGGAGGAAAAGGACCAAACCACACTGAGTGTGGCCATGTAACTTCTTCATCTTCACCAACTCTGCTGCCCTCTGCAAAACTAACAAAACACACCAGAGTCAGTTGGCTGACTTTCACTGGGATGTCCTTTGGAAGACATCCTCAATTTCAAAAACTTCCACAGCAAAAATGAAAGAAAGGTGCAATGAGCAAAAGGGAGACAACATGTACTGCAACTCTCTCTCTCTCTCTCTCTCTCAAAACCTAATTTCCCTCATGGATGAAGGAGCTTAAGAAAGCTGCTCAATAGGATAAAGGACTTGGTTTTGCAATTCAACAAGAGAGTGAAACAGTTCTAGAAACACGCCCTCTCTGCAAATTAGGTTTTGTGCTGTCACAGCAAATCTTTAGCAGAATAGCACAGCAATATGAGAGAAAGGCAGAGGATTTTTCTTCGTTATGTGTTGTTTCCTTGATACAAAAAACTATTTCAGTAAGCAGTTCACAGCCATTCATGTCCAAGACCCTCACGAAGACTCTGGACTCTGAAATAATCCTTCACTTGTTCTTCTTGTAAAAGCCCTTACAAGAAGACAAAGACGACGTTTTCTTCCTCTCTGTGCTCACACATCTCTTCAATATTCTTCAATCTTGTTCCTCCGTTCTAATCCAAACAACACTCAATAAAAGGTTAAGTTTTATGACAAGTTACAACACTCTGCTATCCTTTCACAAAGAAGCCGAGAATAGGTATTACACTGACTGTGAGTGGACCAAAAAAGAAAGCATTCAGAAATTCAAGCATCTTCCATACAAACGGTTTCCATTCTTCTTTTGCACTTGGCAATCCCAAAGCATGTTGTATCGTCTTTTCCCTGTATCCACACTTCTCCTCACTTATTACTCGTCCTCTGAAAACGTCTGAGAGTGTCATCAGAAACCTTGAATAGAGCAAGAGTGTCCAAAATCTCCAAATCATCGATTAAAACGAGAGAGAGAGAGAGAGAGAGGAAGAAGAAGAAGGAAGAAGCTCCAAG